>MDTE01170481.1_pt1 | contig 59480 bp, 64 predicted proteins | sample 811231 | NCBI WGS metagenome assembly MDTE01 (sample SAMN05326651, study PRJNA326480) | marine metagenome | isolation source: seawater | place: Indian Ocean: Red Sea | collected 2010
AATCTTGAGCTGTTATTTTCATAGCTTCTGCTGCTTCTTTCGCATATTTAGTATCTTTCCATAAAATAGATGCACATCCTTCTGGTGAAATAACAGAATATACGGAATGTTCTAACATTAATACTTTATTAGTAGTAGCTATAGCTACCGCTCCTCCAGATCCTCCTTCCCCAATAATAATTGAGATAGTAGGAATTTTTAAATTTAAAGAAACTTCAATACATTTTGCAATAGCTTCAGATTGACCCCTTTGCTCTGCGCCTACTCCTGGATATGCTCCTGGTGTATCGACAAAACTTATTATTGGTAAATTAAATTTTTCAGCTAATTTCATAACTCTTATAGCTTTTCTATAACCTTCTGGTTTTGGCATTCCAAAATTATGTTTTATTCTTCCCTCAGTATCTTTGCCTTTTTCTTGCCCCATAATCATAACTGATTTTTCATTAAATGTTCCAAAACCACATATTAGAGCAGGGTCCTCTTTAAATAATCTATCACCAGATAATGGTTCAAAATCAGGAAATAAATTTTCTAAATAATCTGAAAAATGAGGTCTATTAGGATGTCTAGCAACTTGTAATTTATGCCACGGAGTTAATTTTTTATAAATTTCATTTAATTTTTTATCAATCTTTAATTTGATATCTTCTATTTGTTGATTCAATTCAACTAAACTTGTCTTATCAGAACCAGTTTCTTTTAATTTTGTTATTTTATCCTGTAAATCAGAAATAGTTTTTTCAAAGTCAAGTGTGTGTCTCACAATACTACTATTATACTTTATTTTTTATTAATTAACTCTGATTTTTGTACCATAACAGTTGCTTGTCTCACTGACGCAAGATCAATTAATCTACCGTCTAACGAAGCAGCGCCTTTACCTTGTTTTTGAGCTTCTTCCATTGCTTCTAAAATTCTTTTAGCTTTTGTAACTTCATCTTCTGGAGGTGTAAAAATTTTATTAGCTAAATCAATTTGAGATGGATGTATAGCCCATTTACCTTCACAACCTAAAACAGCAGCTCTATTAGCTGAAGATTCGTAAGCTTCTGGATCTTTAATTTCGCCAAAAGGTCCATCAACTGGTCTTAAGCCTGCTGCTCTAGCTGCAATTACCATTCTACTTAATGGATAATGCCACATATCATTCCAAACAACATCCCTTTTTCCTGCTTTATTAGGATCAGTTAAAACTGAATATTTTGGATTTTGCGTTCCTATTCCTGTTGTTTTTGCTTTAGTTGATGCGGCATAATCTGCAATTCCAAAATGGAGAGATTCATTTCTTTTACTAGCTGTTGCTATTTCATAAACATTTTGCATTCCTAAAGCGGTTTCAATAATCATTTCAAAACCAATCTTTTTTTTTCTTTTCATATAGTTTTCTGCTTGTGTTACTAACATATCAACTGCATAAACATCTCTAGCAGTTCCTACTTTAGGAATCATTATTAAATCAAGTCTTTCTCCGCCTTTTTCAATAACATCTACAACATCCCTATACATATAATGAGTATCTAAACCATTTATTCGTACAGACATGACTTTATTGCCCAAATCAATGTCATTAAGAGCTTGAATTATATTTTCTCTTGCTTTTTCTTTATCATCTGGAGCTACTGCATCTTCAAGATCTAAAAATATCACATCAGAATCTGATTTTGCTGCTTTTTCAAAAAAATCCGGTGAACTACCAGGAACAGCTAATTCACTCCTATTTAATCTTGTCGTTGCTTGTTCTACTTCAAAAAAACTCATTTTAATTTATCCTTTCTTTTTTTTAAAAACAAATTAATAACAATACTATCTATAAATTTCAAACAATATTTTCATTATTTTTACTTAATGGGTGAAAATTCTCTATAGTTTCAATTAATTTTTCTCTATGTTCTGTATATTTTTGAGTAGTTATTATACTTTGATGACCAAGTAATTTCTGAACAACTCTTATATCTGCACCTGAATTTAAGAGATGATTCCCAAATGCATGTCTAAATGAATGCGGATGCATCAATGATTTATCAATATTAATTTTATCAGCTAATTTATGTAAAATTTGCAAAACTCTTCTCCGAGTTAAATAATTATCTGTATTAATAGAAGGAAATAACCATGGAGTATCTTTATGTTTAAAATAAATTTTTCTAAATTCTAAATATTTTTCCAAAACATCTAAAGTTTGCTTTCCAAAGAAAACTATTCTTTCTTTTCTACTTTTCCCCTTTTCAGGTGGATCAATTAAAATACTATTATTTTTTAGGTTAATATTATTAGTTTTTATAGAAATTAATTCTGAAACTCTAATGCCTGTGGAATATAATAATTCAACAATTAAATTAGATCTAATATCTAAATAATTATTTATTTTATTCGAAACAAAATTTAAAACTTTTTTTATCTGTTCAGCATTTAAAGTTACTGAAAGTGTATCTTCAGATTTTGGCGTATCAATATTATCCATAGGATTTTTAGTAATAATTTTAGCTGAAATTAAATATTTAAAAAATTTTTTTAAAGCAAAAATTTTTCTAGATTTAGATTTGTTTTTTAATTTTTTTGAAGAAAGAGTTTCTAAAAAACTTATAACATCTTTTTTTGATACAGATTTAAATGATTTGTTTCTTTTCTTAATAAAATTATTAAATTGATTAATGTCATATTTATATGAAATAATTGTATTTTTATGTACTCCATCTTCAGAATACAATGTTAGTGTAAATTTTTTTAATTCTTCTAGCATATTTATCTGTCTATTAGCGTTTCAACTGCTAAATCAAAAGTATTTTCTCTTAGACCTATTTGATTTAGTGAACTAATTACAGTTTGCAAGAAAAAAGGATGAAATTCGTTAAAATTTTTTCCATTTAAAGACATTAATATTAATAAAATAGTCTCGCCAATTTTATTATTCTTTGAAGAATATTCTAATAATGAGATTAAAGATGAGTTAGGCAATATAGAAGAGTCAAACTCCTTATTTTTTAAATTTATGAACCAAAATTTAGGATGTATCTCAACACCAAAAATCTTAAGAATATAAAAACCTAAAGTATCAAAATTAGCAAATTCTTCTTTATTTTCAAATTTATCCAATGATTTTAAAATATCTTCTTGTGGAATGCTTTTATAATTAATTTCATTATTTCTTAAATAAAAAAATTCAATAATTAACCATGTTTCTACAAAATCTTTAAAAAAATTTATATCTTCATTTTTTTCTTTTTCTAAAATTTCGAACCATTCTAAAGCTTCATCAATTTGATTTGAAGCTAACAAAGATTTGGATGCGATAGCAGCAAACCATGATAATTTTTTAGACGGTTTTATTTCAATTAGTGTTTTTAAATTTAAATTAGAAATTAAACTAAAATTCCCATTAATAATTGCCAAATCTAAAGATTTTTTCAAAATTTTAGCTTTTTTTTCGTTATTTTCCTCTGCTATAGCCATTTGATATAAAATTGCTTGAGATTCATAACCAAGCAAAATATCTTCATTTAAAGAAATTTTTATGTCTTTTTTAGATAATTCATAACTATTATAAATTTCTTCAATGGTTTCTATAGGTAAATTTATAAGTTTTTTTGATCTTTCTATAGCTTCTATTCTTAATTTAATTGGAGCATTTGGCATCCTATATATCATACTAAGCAGTAAAGGATTATTTTTTAAAACATAATCTTCTTTTAAATTAATATTTGCTACTCTTGTCATTGCTAAATTTAAAAGATTTAAATCGTCTAAATCCTTATTATCAATTTCTTCCTTATAAACCAAACTATCTATTATTTTTAAAAATTTATTATCATTAAAATTATTATCTTCTTTTAACAAAGATAACGACAAATTTGCCTTATTTAATTGATTATTTAATATCTGACAAAAAATCTCAACTTTTCTCCAAAAAAAATTTTCTTTAAAATCATTTCTTTTGTTTTCTATATCTGAACAAACCAAATCAAAATTATTTAAAGATAAATTAATTTCTGTTTGTTTTATTAATATTTCTTCATTATTTTTATCACTTACTAAATCAATTAAAGATTTTGCATTATCAAAGTCTCCTAATTGAAGAAGTTTATTAATTCTAATTAAAATCAAATCTATTTCTTTATCTGAACCAGGAATATCAGCGCTAGATAAAAGAACTTTTTTCATTAAATCTATTGCTAAATTAGATTCTAAATTTATTGGTAAATCTTTTAAATATTTTTTTATTAAATCTCTTTCCGAACCTTCCCACATTTTATAACTTAATCCTCCATCATCTTCTGCAAGAGTTCCTACTGTATTCGCATCAATATCTTTTAATTCAAAACTTTCTATTTCTTGTTCTTGATTAATTTCATCTTTTTTTTCAGGAATTTTAACATCTTCTATTTCATTAACTTCTATATTTCTTTTAATCCCACCAGGTCCTACAGTTGTAGTTCCCAATCCTGCTATAAGATTATTATTAATAAAAATAATAGTTAATATTAAAATAAATTTCTTTAACATTTTCATAAAATTAAAAAAAAAATTATTTTTTATATTGTTCTATTTCAATTTCTTTCTCAAACTTAGTCTTAGGTACTGGAACAAACCATTCTAGAAAAAAAAATAAAATAATTAAAATAAAAACGATTAATAACAGAAAAATATTCATTTTTTTCTCAAAAAAGCTTCTTTTACGACTTCTAAACATAATTATTATTTATTTATATTAGTATTAACTTAAAATATATTCTATCAATACAAAAAAAAAATAGGTAATTAATTATATGAAGAAAAAGATTGTATTAATAGGAATGATGGGTTGTGGAAAATCTACAATAGGTAGATCTTTATCTAAAATATTAAAAATCAATTTTGTAGATACAGATAAATTAATAGAAAAAAAAATTGGTTTAAAAATCAAAGGCATTTTCAAAAAATATGGTGAGGATTACTTTAGAAAAATAGAAAAAAAAACAATTATAAAATTATTATTAAAAAAAGATTTTTGCGTTATTGCGCTTGGCGGTGGTTCTTTATTAAATAAAGATGTTAGAAAAATGATTTTTAAAAAAACAATATCAATTTGGTTGAATACAAAAAAAAAATTAATACTTAAAAGATGTAAGAGATCAAATGAAAGACCTTTATTAACTATAGATAAAAATGATAATAATAAAATTATTACAAATTTACTAAAAATCAGAAAACCTTTATATTCGAAAGCAGATATAATGATACGATCAAATAAAAATCAAAAAGAAATTAGTAAACAAATTTTAAAAAAAATTAAAAAATATATTTAATCATATTAAAATAAATCCTGAATTAATAATAAATTGAGAAAATTTTACAAAATAAATGTTCCTTTAAAGAATAATTCATATCAAGTAATTATTGGCTCTAATATATTAAATGGCTCAAAAAAGATTATTTTTTCAAATATAAAAGATGCAAAAAAAATATTTATAATTACTGACTCTATAATAAAAAGATTACATTTAAAAAAAATATTAAAAATTATTCCAAAAAAAATAATTGTTAAGACTATCGTTTTAAATTCTGGAGAAAAAGCTAAAGAATTAGAAACTATTAAAAAAATATTAAATTTCTTACTTAAAAACAAAATTTCTAGAAATGACGCAATATTTGGTTTAGGTGGCGGCGTTATAGGAGATATATCAGGATTTATAGCGAGCATAGTATTAAGAGGGGTAAATCTTATACATTTTCCAACTACTTTATTAGCTCAAGTTGATAGTTCAATAGGTGGAAAAACAGGAGTAAATAGTTTATACGGAAAAAATCTTATTGGAACATTTTATCAACCAAAACTAGTCATTTGTGATATAAATTTATTTAATTCACTTCCACAGAGACAATTAATTTCAGGATACGCAGAAGTTATAAAATATGGATTAATAAATGACAAAAAATTTTTTATTTGGCTAGAAAAAAATATAAAAAAAATACTAAATGGAAATTCTTCTTCATTAATTGAAGTGGTAAGAAAAAGCGTTATAACAAAAAGAAATATTGTTTTAAAAGATGAAAAAGATTTAAATAATACAAGAGCTTTATTAAATCTTGGTCATACATATGGTCATTCGTTAGAAAAATGTTCAAAGTATTCAAATAAATTATTACATGGGGAAGCAGTATCTATAGGAATTTGCATGGCAAGTAAACTATCTAATGATCTTGGATTCTTATCTTTTGCTGAATTAAAAAAAATTAAAAATATCTTTTTAAATTTTGGCTTACCAATCAACATGAATTTTCTAAAAAAATATAAGATTAGAAAAAAAGATATAATTAATAATATGATATATGATAAAAAATACCTTAAAGGTAAATTAAATTTTGTTTTGTGCAAAAATATTGGGAAAGCTTTTATTTTTAATAATGTTAAAAGAAAAAATATAGAAAATTCTATATCTTAAAATGGACTGGTATATAATTTCAATTTTATTATTAATATTTTTTCTAATTTTATTATCTGGTTTTTTTTCAGGTTCAGAAACAGCTTTAACAGCAGTATCTAAAGCAAAAATACATCAATTAGAAAAAAAAAAAAATTCAAAAGCAAAAATAGTTAATTTTTTAAGATCACAAAAAGAAAAATTAATAGGAACTCTTCTACTAGGAAATAATTTAGTAAATACATTAGCAACCGCAATAGCTACTAGCTTTATAATAAATTATTCTAACAATAATGAAAAAGCTATTATTTATTCAACATGTATTATGACAATACTTATACTTATCTTTGGCGAAATAATACCAAAAACTATTGCAATTAATAAAGCTGAAAAATATTCTCTACTATTTTCTCCAATAATTAAATTTTTAGTAAAAATTTTATCTCCTATAACTAATTTAATTCATTATTTCACTCATGGTATTTTAAAAATATTTAAATTTAAAATAAGTACTGATATAGGAACTACTGAAGATGAATTAAGAGGAGCGATAGATTTACATGCAAAAACTGAAGGTTCTGAACATGAAAAAGATATGTTGCAAAGTATACTTGATCTGGATGATTTACAAGTTAAAGAAATAATGACTCATAGAAAAAATATTGAAGTAATTTATGCAAGTGATTCAACTAAAACAAACATTAAAAAAATATTAAAAAGTCAATATACAAGACTGCCGTTATATGACAAAAATTCTGATAAAATTTTAGGGATTATAAATGTAAAAGATATTCTAAAAGTAAAAGGTAATAAAAGATTAGATTTAAAAAAAATTGCAAAGAATCCCTGGTTTATTCCTGAAACAACATCTGTATTAGATCAATTACAGGAATTTAAAAAAAAACAAAGGCATCTAGCTTTTGTTGTAGATGAATATGGAACTTTAATGGGCATTGTTACTTTAGAAGATATAATAGAAGAAATTGTCGGAGATATTGAAGATGAACATGACATAAAAATAAAGGGGGCCAAACGTTTAAAAGATGGAAATTTTACTATAAATGGAAATGTAACTATTAGAGATATAAATAGAGAATTTGGTTGGAATCTTCCTGATAATAAAGCCTCTACATTAGCAGGTCTGATTTTTTACGAAATTAAGACAATACCAGAACCAGGAAAAATATTTAGTTTTTATAATTTTAGATTTGAAATAATAAAAGCTAAAAAAAATCATATTGAAATTATAAAAGTTACTCCTTTAAGTTAAATAATAAAAAATTTCTATTATTTATCCTGTAAATTCATTGAAATCGAATGTGTCTTATTTATTATTTCTGGTCCAAGAATTTTTAAAAATAATTTGTGTCTTTGTAAATTAGATAATTTAGAAAATTTCTTTGACTTAACTGTAATAACAAAATGCGTTTCATTCCCTCCTTTATTTTGTTTATGATTTTTGTGCTTATTTGATGTATTTTCTACAAAAAAAATAGCGTCTGGAAATTTTTTCTTTATTTTTTCTTTTATTAACGCTTCAATTATCATAATTAATTATCAAACCTTTTAATTTTTTTATTTTTATGTACATAATACTATAATGAAAAAAAATAAAAAAAATCTATTTGAAAAAGAAACTTTTACACATAATAAAAGCTGTAATAAAAATAATTGTACAAATCCTGGAATATATAAAGCACCAAAATCAAAGAAGGAATTAAATAATTATATTTGGTTTTGCGAACAACACATAAAAGAATACAACAAGGATTGGAATTATTGCAAAGATATGTCACAAAGTGAAATTGAAAAACATATTCAACTAGATACTATCGGCTGGAGACCAACTTGGAATTTTTCAACAAGCAACTTTAAATTAAGAAGTTTTGAAAAAGTTTTTAATAATTATTTTAATTTTTTTAAAAAAAATAAGAAAAAAGATTTTAAACAAAATAAAAATAGAAAAATAGAAAAAGCTCTTAAAATATTTAATTTAAATAAAAATAAACTGACAATAAATATTATAAATGAAAAATATAAAAAATTAGTTAAAAAGTATCATCCAGATAAAAATAAAGGTAATATAAAATATGAAGAAAAATTAAAAGAAATAAATCAAGCTTTTGAAGAAATAAAAAAAATATTTAATTAAAAAATAAATTTAGAATTATATATAAAAACTATGGAAAATATTTTAACTGAATCAATATCGCACATACCAGATATAAAAATATCATCTAAACAAGTTTTTGGAACAGAACAAGATTTAAAAATACCTGCTTTTAGTAATAAAACTGATTTAGTTCCAAAAATTGACAAAAATTATTTTTTTGATAATGACACTACGATATCAATTCTAACAGGATTTTCTGAAAACAAGAGAGTGTTAATTCAAGGATATCATGGAACAGGTAAAACAACTCATATTGAACAAATAGCAGCTAGATTAAATTGGCCATGTATAAGGATCAATCTTGATAGTCATATAACACGTGGAGATTTAATAGGAAAAGATACAATTATTTTAAAAAAAGATAAACAAATTACTCAATATAAAGATGGAATGTTGCCATGGTCTATCAAAAGACCGACGGCTCTTGTTTTCGATGAATATGATGCCGGAAAACCAGAAGTAATGTTTGTAATTCAAAGAATTTTAGAAACAGATGGAAAATTTACTTTATTGGATAATAATGAAATTATTTCACCTCATCCAGCTTTTAGATTGTTTGCAACATCAAATACAGTTGGTCAATCAGACAACTTAGGAATTTATCATGGAACTAACCAAGTAAACCAAGGTCAAATGGATAGATGGAATATAGTTTCTGTTCTAAATTATTTACCACCAGAAATTGAAACAAAAATAGTATTAAATAAAGTAAAAATTAATAATAAACATATGGTTGAACAAATTAAATTAATGATAAGTTTAGCTGGTTTAATTAGAAAAGGATTTATTCAAGGAGATTTCACAAATGTACTATCACCAAGAACAATAATTAATTGGGCAGATAATTATAAATTATTTAATAATATAATATTTTCATTTAAAGTTTCCTTCTTAAATAAATGCGACGAAATAGAAAAACCTATTATAGCTGAATATTTTCAAAGAGTATTTAATATTGATTTACCAGAAAGTGAAATTAATAATATTAAAAAAAAATAATTCATATTTTAAATGATTAGTATTAATAAATCTGTAGAATCTACAATAAAATCAATATCTGAAAATAAAAAATTAAATTTTTCATTTAATAATGAAAATATAAAAATTGTTGGCAACAATGTTTTTTTACCAAATGGAAATTTATTAAAAAATAAAAATGATGTAAAAAATTTTAGAGGAATAACTGATTTTCTAGCTCTAAAATTAAAATTTCATAACACTAAAATATACAATAAATACAAACCTGTAAATCAAATTAGAAATGAATTATTTGATGCTTTAGAAGAAACAAGAATTGTAACTTTAGGTTCTTCAATAATGGTTGGGATTGCTTCAAATTTAAACACAAGAATAAAATTTTTTTGCAAAAAAAATCATTTTGAGAAAATAAAAAAAAGAAATAATGATAATATTACACAAGTAATTAAACTAATGAGTACGGAAGTTTTTCTAAAAGAAAAATTACCAAAAAATACTTTATCTTTTTTAAATTTATGGAAACCTATAATAACACCATTAATAATAGAGAATTTAATTGAATTAAAAAAATTAATAAATAATCAAGAGGATTTTTCTGAAGAATCTTTAAAATTAATAAATAAAATTGATAAATTCTGTAAAGAAAAAGATTTAACAAAATTAAAAAAAAAAACTAAAAAAACTAAAAAAAATAAAAAAAATAAAAAAAAAAATCAGCTGAAAGAAAATAATGAGAAAAATTTAAAAAGTTTTTTTTTTGATAATAATTTTAAAAAAAAAGAAAATAATAAAAAAATTTCTGAAAGTTCTACAAACAAAAATAATATAATAAATAATGCTGTAAACAAAATTAATAAAGAAAATAATTATAAAATTTATACAAAAAAATTTGATAAAATAGTTAAAGCAGATTTGCTATGTTCTAAAAATGAATTATTTAAATTAAATGAAATTTTACACAAAGAATCTAAAGATATATTTATAACAGTTAAAAGACTTGCAAAAAAATTACAGAACAAATTATTAGTTATTAATAAAAGTTTATGGAACTTTGATCTTGAAGAAGGAAAAATTAATAATTCAAAATTATCAAGAATTATTTCTAATAAAAATTATAAAAAAATTTTTAAAAATTATGAAGAAAAAAAAATCAAAGATACTGTAGTTACTTTGCTTATAGATAATTCCGGATCAATGCGTGGAAAACCGATTCAAACAGCTGCTATATGTTCTAAAATAATTAGTAATATTCTTGAAAAATGTTCAGTTAAAGTTGAAGTTCTTGGTTTCACGACTAAAGAATGGAAAGGTGGAAAAACTAGAGAAAAATGGATATCTGATAAAATGCCATCATCGCCTGGAAGATTAAATGATTTAATGCATATAATATATAAAACTCCTGAAGAAAATTTAAAAAAAATTAATTCTAATTTTTCTGTAATGCTAAAAGATGGATTATTAAAAGAAAATATAGATGGAGAGTCGCTTTTATGGGCCTTAAATAGAATTTTGAGAAGAAATGAAGAAAGAAAAATTTTAATGGTTATTTCAGATGGAGCTCCTGTTGACGACTCAACTATTTCTACTAATAAATCAAATTATCTTGAAAAACATTTAAAGAATGTAATTAAATTTATAGAAAATAAAACAAAAGTTGAAATTATTGCAATAGGAATTGGGCACAATGTTAATAAATATTATAAAAAAGCAGTAACAATAAATGATCCTGATCAATTAGGAGGCACTATGATTAAAAAATTTTTAGAATTATTTGATAAAAAAAACAAAAATTAGTCTTTCTTTACTTGTTTTTTTTCTGATTTTTTTCCTAACTTTAATTTTATTGCTTTTTTTATTTTTAAAGCCTTACCTGATAATTTGTTATTTGGAGCAGAAATAATAAATTTATCAAATCCGCCTGATACTTCAATTGATTTAATCGCCCTAGTTGATATCTTTAATCTTATCATTTGATTTAATATTTCAGAAAAAATACTTTTTTTTTGAAGATTAGGAATAAAATTTCTTTTAGTTTTATTATGGGCATGACTAACATTATTTCCTAAAGAAATCTTTTTCCCTGTTAATTCACACTGTTTTGTCATTTTTTTTATTAATTAATATTTAATTAGTTAATTTTTATTATTTTTTATGTAATGATGCAAGATTTTTTTAGATGCTTCTCTCGGTGAAATAACATTTGTAATCACTTTTTTTTGCAATTTATCAAATTCTGAAATTAATTTTTTATTTTTCTTAATTTTGTCAAAAAGGTTCTTTTGTAAATCATCCCACATCCATTTTATTAACTGTTTAGATCGATTAGTTTTAATCCATCCTTTCTTTTGCCCAATTTCTTTATATTCAGATATTGTTTTCCATATTTCTTCAATACCTGTTTTCTTTAAAGAAGAGCATTTAAGAACTTTTGTTTCGTAAAAATCTTTATCCTTTTTAAGCAATCCTAAAGCATTCTTGTATTCATTAAGTGTAGCAAGAGCTTCGTTCTTAAATTCATCTTCTTTATTTACAATTATTAAATTAGCAATCTCAATAATTCCTTTTTTTATACCTTGTAGTTCATCACCCGAAGCAGGTTGAAGCAAAACTACAAAAATATCTACCATTTCAGAAACTTCTGTTTCTGATTGCCCAACACCTACTGTTTCAACTAAAACTATTTCAAAGCCCGCTGATTCAACTAATATCATGCTTTCTCTTGTTCTTCTTGCAACTCCTCCTAATTCACCGCCACTTGGGGAAGGTCTTATAAATGCATTCTTTTTAATTGATAATTCTTGCATTCTAGTTTTATCACCAAGTATTGATCCTCCACTTTTTTTTGAAGAAGGATCGACAGCTAGAACTGCTACTTTATATTTTTTTTCAGTTAGAAACATACCTAATGTTTCTATAAAAGTTGATTTACCAACACCTGGAGGGCCGGATATTCCAATTCTTAAGGATTTACCAGATTTTTTAAATAATTTCTTTAATAATACTTCAGAAGCAATTATATCTTTTGACTTTGTTGATTCAATTAATGTTATTCCTTTAGATAAAGCTAAACGATCTGAAGACAATATTTTTTTATATAAATTATTATCCATTATCAATAATTACAAAAAAACAAAATTATATTAAATATTAATATTTTTCTTTTTTATTAATTGAATTATATCAGCTGCAGCCTTTGGAATATTTGTTCCTGGTCCATAAATAGCAGCAACTCCTTTTTTCTTTAAAAAATTATAATCTTGAGGAGGAATAACACCACCGCAAACAACTAAAATATCTTTATTTCCCTGTTTTTTTAAACTTTTTATTAATTCAGGCACTAAAGTTTTATGACCTGCTGCTTGGCTTGAAACGCCTATAACATGGACATCACTTTCTAAAGCTTGTTTTGCAGCTTCATCAGGAGTTTGAAATAATGGGCCTATATCAACATCAAAACCAATATCTGCAAAAGCTGTAGCAATTATTTTTGCACCTCTATCATGCCCATCTTGTCCTAATTTTACTACCAACATTCTTGGTCTTCTTCCAAATTTAGAAGTAAATTCTTTTATTTTTTCTTTAATATTTTTCAATCCTTCATTTCCTTGAAAAGCAGAATTATAAACACCTGATACACTTTTTATTATAGCTCTATGCCTTGTAAATACACTCTCTAACGCATCAGAAATTTCCCCAACAGAAGCTCTATTTCTAGCAGCTTCTATAGCATATTTTAACAAATTCGTTTCAGTGTGCTTCTTTTTCGCTTCATTTCTTAAAATATTTAAAGAATCTAACAATTTCTTAGAATTTCTTTTTTTTCTAATTAATTTTAATTTTTTTATTTGTTGATTTCTTACTTTAGTATTATCTATATTTAAAATATCAACTTTCTCATTAGTATCAGGATGATACTTGTTTACTCCAACCACAACTTCTTCAACTTTATCTATTTTAGCTTGTTTTAATGTTGCCGCTTCTTCTATTTTTAGTTTTGGATAACCTTTTTCTACAGCTTTTACCATTCCTCCCATTTTATTTATTTCTTTAATTATTTTTTCAGCTTCTCTAACTAAATCATTTGTTATTTTTTCCATAAAATAACTTCCTCCAAATGGATCTATAGTTTTAGTTATACCTGTTTCTTCTCCTAAAATTAATTGTGTGTTTCTAGCAATTCTTGCTGAAAATGGTGTTGGTAGAGCTAAAGCCTCATCAAATGAATTAGTATGAAGGGACTGTGTTCCTCCTAAAACAGAAGCCATTGCTTCAACTGTAGTTCTAACAACATTATTATAAGGATCTTGCTCTGTTAAACTTGCACCGGATGTTTGGCAATGAGTTCTCAACATTGAGCTTCTTGGATCTTTTGGATTAAATTGCTTCATTAATTTTGACCATAGCAATCTTGCCCCTCTTAATTTTGCAATTTCCATATAAAAATCCATGCCAATAGCAAAAAAGAAGGATAAGCGTGGGGCAAAATCATCTACTTTTAAACCTTTAGATAAAGCACATTTAACATATTCAATTCCATCAGCTAAAGTAAAAGCTAATTCTTGAGCAGTTGTAGACCCTGCTTCTTGCATATGATATCCTGATATTGAAATAGAATTAAATTTTGGCATATTTTTAGAAGTATATTCAATAATATCAGAAACAATTCTCATACTTGGAACTGGTGGATAAATATATGTATTTCTTACCATGAATTCTTTTAGAATATCGTTTTGAATTGTCCCTGATAATTTATTCTTAGAAACTCCTTGTTCTTCTCCAGCAACTATAAAATTTGCAAGTACTGGTAAAACAGCTCCATTCATAGTCATTGAAACACTCATTTTATCTAAAGGTATACCTTTAAAAAGAATTTTCATATCTTCAACTGTATCTATAGCAACTCCAGCTTTTCCAACATCTCCTATAACTTTTAAATGATCTGAGTCGTAACCTCTATGCGTAGCCAAATCAAAAGCAACAGATAATCCTGTTTGTCCATTTTTAATATTATCTTTATAGAATGCATTAGATTCTTCTGCTGTTGAAAAACCAGCGTATTGCCTTATAGTCCATGGTCGATTTGGATACATTGTTGCTTTAGGCCCTCTTAAGTATGGATATATGCCTGGAAAAGTATCTACATGTTCCAAATTTTTTAAATCTTCAAAAGTATACAAAGGTTTAATTTCTATTCCATCTGGAGTTTTTGAATTAAGATTAGAAATTTTTTTTTGTTTTAATTCTTTTTCAGCTAATTTTTTCCAATCTAAATATTTCTTTTTTCTATCTTTTACCATTCTAATTTATTAAATATGAACTTTGGATATATATTTGTTTGTTTACAAATTTTTTCAATTTCTTTTATTTTTTTATGTATTCCAGTTAAAACTAAAACAGAATCAATACTAAAATTATTTGCACCTAATATATCAGTTCTAATTGAATCCCCAATTGCTAAAATTTTTTTTTTATTATTAAATTTAATTATTTTCAAACATTCTTTATAAATATTCCTATATGGTTTTCCAAAATATTTAACTTTTCCACCAAATTCTTCATATTTTAATGCTAATGCGCCAGCACATATTTCTTTCTTTTTTCCTCTTATTACTTCTAAATCTGGGTTTACGCAAATCATTGGTAATTTCAATTTAGCAGCTTTTCTTAAAATATAATTGTAATTACTTACTATTTCTCCAAAATTCAAACCTAAATTTAAAATAAAATCAGATTCTTCTAAAATTTTTCCTCTTGTAATTTTTAAAGACTTGCAAAAATCATCATCTTTATCTGCTCCTATAAAAAAATATTTTTCTTTTTTTAATTTTAATAAATAATTTTTATACGTAATATCGCCAGAACTGATCACATCAAAATATAAATTTCTCTTTAAACCTAGTTTTTCTAAAAATTCTTTAATTTTTTTTGATTTTCTTGGAGCATTAGATATAAAAATAACTTTTTTATTTAATCTTTTTAAATTCTTTAATACATTAATTATGTTTGGAAATAATTTAAATCCATTATGAATTACTCCGTAAAGATCAAAAAAAAATACTTCATAAAACATTTCAATATCAGAAATATTTTTATTTGTAATTATTTTATTCATTTATTTAGTTTGCCTACTGCATGTCTAACAGATTTATAATTATCTTTTTTTAGCAAATAAATTAATTCTTCTTTTATATTATTTATTATTGATGGACCTTGATATACTAAAGATGTATAAAGCTGGATTAATGAAGCACCATTTAATATTCTCTCATAAGCATCTTTTCCATTTGATATTCCGCCTACACCTATTAATGGAATTTTTCCTTTTGTAAAAATATAAAATTTTCTTAAAACTTTATTAGATCTTTCTTTAATAGGGATTCCACTTAAACCTCCCTTTTCATATGATTTTTTACTGATTAATTTATTAGATCTATAAGTTGAAGTATTAGATATAATTACTCCACTAATTGAATAACGTAAAACAATATCAGCAATATCGTGAAGTTCTACTTCTGGCATATCAGGATCTATTTTTAAAAAAACCGGAGTATTAATCGAATTATTTTTTTTATAATTTAAAATTGTTTTAAGTAATTTTTCAAGATTGTATTTTTTTTGCAAATCTCTTAAGTCTGGAGTATTTGGCGAAGATATATTTAATGTTATATAATCAGCATTTTTATAAAATATATTAAAAAGACTTTCATAATCTTTAATAGGTTCATAACTATCCATATTTTTCCCTAAGTTAATTCCTAAAAGTCCAGATTTGTTAGCTTTATAGTATTTCTCAACATTTTGTAAAACTTTTTTTGCTCCAATATTATTAAAACCCAATCTATTTATTATTGCTTTATCCTTAATTAATCTAAAAATTCTCGGTTTTTTATTACCGGATTGAGGTTTTAATGTAACTGTTCCTATTTCTACAAAGCCAAACCCTAAGGAAACTAATCCCTCATAAGCTTCTCCATTTTTATCAAATCCTGCAGCTAATCCAATTGGGTTTGAAAACTTTAAATTACATACTTCTGTATTAAGTATAGAATTATCTTTTTTTATTTTTTTTTTAAAGTTAGCAAATAATCTTATTGCTAAATTATGTGCTAATTCAGGTGGAACAAAACTCAAAAAAGGAAATATTTTTCTATATAATTTTTCTAACAATTTTTTAATTAACTATAAAACAATTTTTATTTACTTATATATATAATATTCACTTATTTTTTTTATGAATAAAAAAAAAACAATTAATGAAGAACAAAAAGATCTTATCGAAGAATTTTCATTTTTTGATAATTGGCAAGATAAATATGAACATATAATTGATATGGGGAAAAAATTAGATATGTTGCCTGATAAATATCATATAAAAAAATATAAAGTTGAAGGATGTGTATCAGAAGTTTTTTTAGTACCAAAAATTAATGAAAACATTATAAATTTTAAAGCTGATAGTAATTCAGTAATAACAAGAGGGTTAATTGCAATGCTTTTAAGAATTTATTCTGGTAGAAAGCCAAAAGAAATAATAGAAAATCCGCCAAAGTTTATAGATAAAGTAGGTTTAGGAGTTCACTTAACTCCCAGTAGAACAAACGGTCTTCACGCAATGGTAAAAAAAATAATAGAATACGCTAATAAATATTCAAAATAAATTTATTTATCTTAAAAAACTATCTTTAATTAATTTTATGGTTTCTTTAATACTTAAAAGTAAAACAAAAGATCCTAATCTAGGTCCATTCTTTTGTCCTAACAAAATTTCATAAAGAAACAAAAACCAATCTTTTAATTCATACTTAAATTTCTTTCCAAGTTCATAAATTTCACTTTGTATTTCTTCTGAAGTTGATTTTGAATCAAATTTTTTTAAAACTTCTATAAGTTCTTTAAGAATCTTTTTTTCATCATCATTAGGTTTTTTATATTTTTTATTTGGTTCAACAAAATCTTTATAATATTGGATAGAAAATTCTACTAATTTATCTGTATAAGGATTATCTGATGGATTAATATTAGGTATATATTGTTTAATATATTTCCAAATAATATTCTTATCATCACTTTGGCAAGCACTAACTAAATTTAAAATTAACGAAAAACTTATATCAATCTCTGGTTTTTTGATCTCATTACTATGAATATGTATTATAGGATTATTTAATTTTTCAATATCATTTTGAGTTTCAAATTGTTTTAAATATCTAAGATATTCATCAACATGTTTTGGTATAACATCATAAAATAATCTTTTTGCTTTCTTCGGAGTATAATACATAAACAGTAATAAACTTTCGGAAGGAGCGTATTTTAACCATTCTTCTATTGACATTCCATTTCCTTTTTTTTTTGAAATTTTTTCGCCTTTTTCATCTAAAAAAAGCTCGTAATTAAATCCTAAAGGCGGAGATTTTCCTAATAATTTACAAATTTCTATTGTGCTTCTTATTGAATCAACAAGATCTTTACCGTAAAGTTCATAATCTACATCAAGTGCATCCCACCTCATTGCCCAATCTACCTTCCATTGTAGTTTACAATTACCTTTTGTGATTAAAGTTTTACAATTCTCGCCATCTTCATCTGTAAAACTTATTTCTCCTTTTTTTTCATCTTCTATTTTAATAGGAACTTGAAGAACTTTTCCTGTTTTTTTACTTATCGGTAAAATTGGACTATAAGTAGATCTTCTTTCTATTCCAATTGTTGGCAAAACTATTTCAGTTATTTTTTTGTAATTCTTAAGAACTTTTAATAAATATTTATCAAAAAAACCTGTTTTATATAATTCTGTTGCACTTTTAAATTCAAAATTAATCCCAAAATTATCTAAAAAAATTTTTAATTTATTATTAACATTATCTGCAAAAGTTTGATGCTTTTCAAATGGGTCTGGTATTGATGATACAGGCTTTCCTAAATTTTCATTTAACATTTTTTGATTAGGAAGATTTTCTGGAACTTTTCTTAAAGCATCATAATCATCAGAAAAAGTAATTAGTTTAGTAGGAATATCTGAAATCTTGCTAAATGCATTCATTATCATTTGAGTTCGTGAAACTTCACCAAATGTACCAATATGCGGTAATCCTGAAGCTCCATATCCAGTCTGAAACAAAACATATCCTTTTTCTGGTTTTTTATTAATCTTTTTTTTAATCAATTTTGCTTCTTGAAATGGCCAAGAATTAATTTGATCTGCTTTTGAGAAATCAATACCCATAATTATATTTTACATAAATTTAACATTTCTTTTATAGTTAGAATTTTCTTTCTAGGTGTTGGATCTTTTGCATTGGTTTTTTCGTAAGAATCAATTTTTTCCCAATCTTCGAAAGTTGTTGCTGTTAAATTTTTTGATTTTATTGTTTCAATCAATGATTTTCTTCCATTTTTATTTTGAGTTTGAAATTCCTTTTTAATTAAATCTGCTACTAATTCTCCGTCAGCTTTATTAGTTCCTATCACTCCTGTAGGTCCTCTTCTTGCCCATCCTGTGGTATAAAATCCTGCATCAACTTTTCCATTATTATTTTCAACTATACCATTAGATATTTTTATACCAGAAACATCTTTAGATCTATAACCAATTGCTGTAATTATTAGACCGCAATCAATTTCTATAATTTCACCTGTATTCTCTAATTTTCCATTTTCTAATTTTGTTCTTTCAAATTTAATTGACTCAACTTTTTCATTACCAATGATCTCAATTGGCTTATGAAAAAAAGTAAAATTTAAAGTTTTTTCTTTATTTTCTTTATTTATAAATGAAAAACTTTTTAATGTTTCTAAATTTTTTTTTATTAATCTTTTATCTCTTTCAGAAAAATTACCTTTCACATCATCAGGTAAATCTGAATTATTTACAATAGGCAAACAGTTTTTTAAATTGCCCATTTCTCTTAGTTCAACATTTGTAAATTTTGCTTCTACTGGACCTCTTCTTCCAACTATATATAAATTTTCAATAGGTGATTTGTTTATAACATCTAAAACATTTTTTGGTATGTCAGATGTTAACATTTCGTCACTAGTTTTTGATAAAACTCTTGCAATATCAATAGCTACATTACCATTTCCAATAACAACAACATTTTTAGTATCTAAATTAGGATTTAAATTCACGTAATCAGGATGACCATTATACCAACCGACAAATTCAGCTGATCCATAAACATTTTTTAAATTTGCTCCTTTTATTTCTAATTTATTATCTAATTCAGATCCTATTGCCAAAACAACAACATCATACATATTTCTTAATTCTTCAATCAAAATATCTTTTCCAATTTCAATATTACCAAAAAATCTTACATTATTTTTTTTAGCAGTTTTTGTATATGAGGCTGATATTTTCTTTGTAGTTTGATGATCTGGCGCAACTCCTCCTCTTATTAAACCAAATGGAGTTGGTAAACGATCTATAATATCAATGTCAGAATTGTTTCTTTTTGTAATAGATTCAGCTGTATAAAATCCACTTGGACCAGAACCTATAATTACTACGCTAGGACCTTTCATAATTTTAATACTTTAGATTATTACAAATATTTAGCTTTTTTTCAAAGCTTGTTCAAGATCTTCTAAAATATCATCTATATGCTCAATACCTATAGATAATCTTACATATCCTGGTGTTACTCCTGTTGCGATTTGTTCATCAGAAGTTAATTGTGAATGAGTTGTGCTAGAAGGATGAATAGCAAGACTTCTTGAATCTCCAATATTTGCTAAATGATAAAACAATTTTAAATTATTAATAAATTTTTTCCCTGACTTTAAACCATCCTTTAATTCAAAACCACACAATCCGCCATATCCCCCAGATAAATATTTATCTGCTCTTTGTTTATATTTGCCAGACATCAGTCCTGGATATATAACTTTAGAAACTTTAGAATGTTTTTGTAAATATTTTGCAACAGCAAAAGCATTTTGAGAATGTCTTTCCATTCTTAAAGGAAGCGTTTCAAGGCCTTGAATAAAATTATAAGCATTAAAAGGACTCATGCATTGACCACAGTCTCTTAATAATGTCACTCTAGCTTTTATTATATATGCAATAGGGCCTAATGGTTTAACAGCCTCAGTCCAAATAGCACCATGATAATTTGGATCAGGTTCATTTAACATAGGAAATCTATCTCCATGTTTTTCCCAATCAAAATTACCTCCATCAATTATAATGCCTCCTATAGAATTACCATGTCCTCCAATATACTTAGTACAAGAAGATGCTTCAACTGCTGCTCCGTGTTCAAATGGCTTACATAAACTATAAGCGGCTGTATTATCCATTATCAAAGGTATTCCTAAATCTTTTCCAATATCAGAAATTTCTTTTATAGGAAAAACTTGAAGTTTTGGATTCGGTAAAGTTTCTGCATAAAAAGCTCTTGTTTTATTATCTGCAGCGTCTCTAAATTTTTCTGGATCATCTGGATCAACAAATCTAACTTCAATACCCATTGTTGACAATGCGTTATTAAATAAATTCCAGGTTCCACCATATAAATCTGTTGAACTAATAACATTATCACCTGCATGTGCTATATTTTGTATAGCCATCATAGAAGCTGCTTGCCCTGATGATACAGCCAAAGATGCAGCGCCTCCTTCTAATTTAGCTAATCTTTCTTCAAGAACAGCACATGTTGGATTCATAATTCTTGAATAAATATTTCCAAATTCTTTTAGTGCAAATAAATTTGCAGCATGTTCTGTGTCATTAAATTGATATGAAGTTGATTGGTATATAGGAACTGCTACAGCATTTGTTGTTTCATCTTTTCTATGACCAGCATGTAGGACTATTGTTTCTTTTTTTGGACCAGTTTTTTTTAGCATTATCTTTTATTTTAATGTACAGACTGTATTATAGTTAATTAATTTAATTGTCAAACAATTTATTTACATTTTTTTGCTGTTATTAAATTAATTATACATATTTTTTTTGTGAATATGGCTAATAATATAAAAATAAATAATAATTATATTAATATTTGGCTTTTCATTTGCTGCATAATGATTTTTACAATGATCATTATTGGTGGATTAACAAGATTAACTGAATCTGGTCTTTCCATAGTTGAATGGAGATTATATGGATACTTACCCCCATTGAATGATGCAGATTGGATTGAATTATTTAATAAATATAAAAAATTTCCTGAATTTAAATTATTAAATAAAAATATTAATATAAATGATTTCAAATTTATATTCTGGATGGAATATATACATCGAATATGGGGCAGATTAATATTTTTAGTTTTTTTGATACCATTAATATTTTTTTTAAAAAAAAAAATTATACCTAATTATTTAAAGAACCATTTTTTCATAATATTACTATTAATTATTATTCAAGGGATAATTGGTTGGTATATGGTTAAAAGTGGATTAGTAAATGAACCTAATGTAAGCCATTATAGATTATCAATTCATCTAGTTATGGCTTTTATTATATATGGATATATTCTCTATCTTGCCTTAACAATTAATAATAAAAAAAAAACTATTAATAAAAAAAATTTTTTACAATCGCTAAATATTTTTCTAATTTTTTTAATTTTGATAACTGTTTTCTCAGGAGGAATGGTTGCTGGTTTGGATGCTGGACTTGTTTATAACACTTTCCCATTAATGGGAGATACTTTTATACCAAATGATTTATTACAACTAGATCCAAAATTTAAAAATTTTTTTGAAAACCCTTCAACAGTTCAATTTTATCATCGTTTTTTGGGTATAACAACTTTTTCTACAATATTAATAATGTGGATTTATACACACACACAAAAAATGGAATCTGATATAAAAAAAAAAATTAATTTACTTTTATTTATTTCGTTTTCCCAGATAGGCTTAGGTATAGCAACTCTGCTATCATTTGTATCTATACCTATTGCAATAATGCATCAATCAGGAGCTGTTATACTTTACAGTATGTCAATTTGGATATTAAAAAGCTTACCATTCATGTCCAAGTGAAACAAAAAAACCATCTTGACCGCTATCACCTTTATAACCTGGGGCATCATGAAAAGTTAATGATGCATCAAGTCCTAAAATATCACCTAAACCAAGTGTGATATAATAATAATTCCAACTATCAACTGTATTTGCTTTTTCTGCATCTCCATCTAAATCGTCAACATTTATATCTCCCCAAGTATATGATAGAGAGAATCGTGTTCCTGGAATTGGAGCTTCTATACCTAATTCAGTATAAAATACATCAGGTGTATCAGCACCAAACCATTTAGGTGCATATGCAAAATATACAGATGGTGAAACTGAAAAATCTTCAGCTACCATTCCTAAAGGTATTTCTGTTCCAACACTAAAATAATACTCGTTGAACTGAACTTCGTTAGATTCACCGGGATAGAAATAGTAAAGATCGCCAATATCAAAACTTAAAGGGCCAAAATCAAATGCATAACCTCCATAAACATCAAATTCGGCACCATGAGTTCCATTAGTTATAGATCCAGACCAAGCACCTAAGTAAAATCCACTTGAATGACTTAAATCTACGCCAATAGCAGGAGACATATCTTTAGAACTTTGACTTTCTCCTCTCCAAACATAATGTGATGACCAACTAGTATTATAACCAATATTTATACCAATTGCTTCTTCAAGGCTTTCTCTAGTGATTTCTGCAGCAGATGCTGAAGAAATAAATCCAAAAATGCAAAATGTAGATAATATTTTTTTACAATTTTTCAAAACCATATATAAAAATCCTTTCATATATATTATAGCAAGTATTATACCAAACTAATAAGTTTAATTAAAATTTAATTTATTGAATTTGTTTCCCATGAAGAGGGAGTAAAAATTATCCAGCTAAATTTATTATTTGTTTTTCTTTTATAAATACCTTTTTTTGAAGTGACTGATATTTTATTATGAACTCTTGTTTCGCATTTTTTTTCTTTTTTAATAAATGAAAAATTTGGATGATTTTTATGAAATTCTTTTTTTTTCTTCCTAAATTTTTTTTTATTAGAATCTAATTGTAATTCACAATCATTTATTTGAAAAAGAACTAAATTTAAAGATTCATTTTGTACAAAAAATATTCCTTTTGTTTTATTATTATTTTTTTTTTTTTTATTAATAAATTGAAAAATTATATCTTGATTACTGTTTGCTATTAAAAGACCTTTAGAAACATTTTTTGATAAAATTTCAATATCTTTCACAGTAAAAATTGAGTTCATAATTTCCTCTTCTTCACTAAAATACCTTAATTTACTAAGAATAATTCTAATATTATTAGGATTTAAAGATGCTGGATGTGTAGTTGCATTTAAATTTCTATTATTTATATTAATTTTTGAAGTTATTCCAATATTAGAACCCCTTTTATTATTCCAAAGAAAAGATTCTAAAACAGTTAATGGATTTACATATTCTTCATTATAAATTTTTGTTGAATCTGCAAAAAGTTTAAATGGAAACAAAAATATAAATAAAAATACACAAATTAGATATATTTTTTTCATTAATTGTATTTCCAAGATTTTGAAGTCAATACTATCCAACCTTTTGATACTTTTGTTTTTCCACCATATACGCCATCAGAACTATTACCAACAATTCTACGCGGTTCATCGTAATCATATCCTTGATAATCTTCATTAATTTTTTCAAATATAATATTAATTCTCCCTGGTTCTATAAATAAATATCCGGCTGTTGTATCAATTGTACTTGGAAATATCCAAAATTTCTTTCTCAATTCAAAAATTTCAAAAAGAATATCTTGATTTTTATTGGCTATTTTTAAAGCTTCAGGAATTTTTTTACTTAAAATTCCAATATTTCTATCATTAAAAACCCTTTTTGGAGCTATAATACCGCCCTCTTTTTTTTTAACTGTATATTTAATTTTTTTAAATGAATTTATAATTGTCTCTTCAGATATATTGATAGGATGGATTGTTTTATTTATATTTCTATTATTCAATGGAATAGTTTGAACTACAGCAACGTATTGTTTGCCTTTTTTCCAAACATAGGTTGAGGGTAAGTCAGAAGAAGTATAACCAGTAGGAGTTTCATATCTTTTACCACAAGAATTAATAAGTAAAACAATTAAAATTAGAAATATTTTTGATAAATTTGAAATCATATAAAACTAAAAAAATAAATTATATTATAATATAATTCACATAATTTAAAGAAAGGAAAGCTTATATTAATGAATTTAATTGAAATTAAAAAAACAAAAAATTCTAAACAAGAAAACTTTCCTGTTGCTTCTAAATTAATATCAAAAAAATTTAGGCCTCAAATACTAATATTTTATGATTTTGCTAGGGCAGCTGATGATATTGCTGATAGTCCAAATTTAAATGCTAAAGAAAAAATTAAAAGATTAAATTTATTTGAAAAAAATTTAAAAAAAAAAAATTCTAACATAATAAAAGTAGCAAAATTAAAGCAAGTTTGTGTGAACAATAAAATTACATTAAAACACTCTTTAAATTTATTAAAGGCTTTTAAACAAGATGCGCTAAAAAATAGATATAAAAATTGGACAGAGCTAATTAATTATTGTAAGTACTCTGCAGTTCCAGTTGGTAGATTTGTCATTGATTTACATAATGAAAAAAAAAAAGCATATAAATTTTCTGACCCTTTATGTATTTCTTTACAAATTTTAAATCACATTCAAGATTTAAAAAAAGATTATGAAGAAATTAACAGAATTTATTTACCTTTTTCATTTATAAAAAAATACAAAATAAATCTACATCAAATTAAAAAAAAATATTTAGATGAAAATATGAGAAATGCTTTAAATGAAATGTTATTTCATACAGAAAAATTAATAATTGAAGCAGATAAATATAAAAAAATTATGAATAATAAAAAATTATCTAAAGAAACTAATTTAATTTTAGAGATTGCAAAAAAATTATTAAATTTATTAAAAAAAAACGATCCTTTAAAAAATAGAGTGGTTTTAAATAAATTTGATTATTTAAAATGTTTTATTAAAACTTTTTTATAATAATTTTCTTAAATAATTAAATTGAAAAAAAATATAGAAAAAATAATAACATTCCCAAAATCATCTTTTTATTGGGGTATGAGAATACTTAAAAAAGAAAAAAGAAATGCAATGTTTGTAGTTTACGCTTTTTGTAAAAAAGTAGATACAATTGCTGATAGTAATTTACCTAATAAAAAAAAAATAAAAAATTTAAATAAATTAAAATCTGAAATAAATGAAATTTTTAATAATAAACCAAAAAATAATTTTGGAATAATTTTAAATGAAAATATAAAAAAATTTAAATTAAAAAAAAAATATTTTTTTGATGTAATTAAGGGTGTGGAGATGGACATCAAAAATATAATGATTTGTCCTTCAAAAAAAAACTTTAATTTATATTGCTACAGAGTAGCAGGTGCTGTTGGTTTAATAAGCTTGGGTATTTTTGGAGAATATAATAAAAATGGAAAATCTTTTGCTCTATATTTAGCTAAAGCTTTACAGATAACAAACATCCTAAGAGATATTAAAGAAGATGAAGAAATGGGTAGAATTTATATACCAAAAGAGATTTTAAATAAATACAATATAAAAAAAGAAAAAATTTCTTTAATGATACAAAATAAAATGTTTCCTAAAGCATGTTGGTATTTATCAAAAATTGCAGATCATAATTTTAAAATGGCCAAAAAAAAACTAAAATATTGTTCAGAAAATAAATTAAAATCAGCAGTATTAATGATGGAAACATATAAAATTTTATTAAATAAATTAAAAAAAAATAAATGGGAAAATCTGGAAAAAAAAATTTATTTAACTAATTTTGAAAAAATCTATTTATTTGTAAAAGGAATAATTTTTTAATTGGAAACTGTTCATATCATAGGAGGTGGATTGTCTGGATTATCTTGTGCTGTAAGTTTAATTAAAAATAAAAAAAAAAAAATTAATATTTATGAAGCATCTGGGATTTTTGGAGGAAGATGCAGATCATATAAAGAAAAAAAATTAAATTGTATATTGGATAATGGAAATCATTTAATAATAAATGCTTATAAAAATACATTTAAATATTTAAATGAAATAAATGCATTAGATGAATTAATCTCAAATAAAACTACTTTTTATCCATTTATTGAAATAAATAAATTAAAAAAATGGAATGTAAGGCCATACTCTTTTATTTTTCCATGGTGGATTTTTTTTAAATCTTGTAGACCTTTAAATATTTCTTTTTTAGAATTTATAAAAAGTTTAAAAATTATTTTTGCAAAAAAAAATCAAAAAGTAACTGATATAATTAAAAAAAATGAATTAATTTATAACAGATTTTGGAAACCATTTACTATTGCAGTACTTAATACAAATCCAAATGAAGCATCAGCAAGATTATTATCAAAAATAATATTAAAAATATTATTCTTTCAAAATAATCCTTTGAAACCTTTTATGGCAAAAAACTCTTTAGATAAAACTTTTATAAAACCTGCGATAAAAAGAATAAAAGAATCTGGTGGTGTATTGAAAACAAATTCAAGATTAAAGAAAATAGAATTCCAGAAAAATCAAGCAAAAAAAATAATATTTAATGACAAAATTATAAATTTAAAAAAAAATGATGCTTTAGTTTTAGCAGTTACACCAAATATAATCTCTAAAATATTACCTTATTTAAAAACTCCAAAAAAAAGCAATTGTATATTAAATATTCATTACAAATTAAATTCAAAAATAAAACCTATAAAAATGCCAAATAATTCTTTTTTTATTGGAATAATTGGGGGAATGATAGATTGGATATTTAAAAAAGGTAATGTTATATCAATAACAATAAGTGCTGCTAACAAATTAAATAATATTGATGATAAAAAAATATCTAAAATAATTTGGAAAGAAATTGAAAAAATATTTGATTTAGGAAAGAATGAAATTCCTAATCACAAAATAATTAGAGAAAAAATGGCTACTTTTGTTCAAAGTCCAAGAGAAATATACAAGAAACCAGAAGCGACCACAAAATATAAAAATATATTTCTAGCAGGAGATTGGATAGACACAGGATTACCTGCCACAATTGAAGGAGCAATAACTTCAGGATATAATGTAACTAATATAATAAATAAATTAAAATGAATATAAAAAATATAATTAATATTTGTCAAAAAAAACTACTTAATGATCAAAAAAAAGATGGGCATTGGGTTTATGAACTTGAAGCGGACACAACAATTCCGTCAGAATATATTTTAATGAATCATACTCTCGGTTTAAAAGAGCCAAAATTAGAAAAAAACCTATGTAAATATATCAAAAAGGAACAAAATCCAGATGGAGGGTGGCCTTTATTCTGGAAAGGGGAATCTAATATCAGTACTAGCGTTAAAGCTTATTATGCTCTTAAACTTTCTGGAGAAAAAGTTTCATCACGAACAATGATTAAAGCAAAAAAAAAAATTCTAGAATTAGGTGGAATTGATAATTGTAATGTATTTACTAAAATTAGTTTGGCATTATTTAATCAAATTTCATGGAAAGAAATTCCCTCAATGCCTATAGAAATAATGTCTTTTCCAAACTGGTTTCCTTTTCATATAAATAAAATAGCTTATTGGTCTAGAACTGTTGTTGTCCCGCTATTAATAATTTTAAACAAAAAACCAAAAGCAAAAAACCCAAAAAAAATAAATATTAATGAATTATTTACTGACAAAAAAAAAATACTAAAAATTATGGAAAAAATTCTTTTTTTTATTATTTTTTATTTAAATTTGTAGACATAATATTAAAAAATACAGAAAATTACTTTCCAAAAAAATTAAAAGAAAAATCAATAAATAAAGCTAAAAATTTTATAATTCAAAGATTAAATGGAATTAATGGACTGGGTGCAATTTTTCCAGCAATGACAAATTGCACAATTGCTCTTAAATTATTAAATTTTGATAAAGAATATAAAATTTCATTAAATAGTGTAAAAAATTTAATAACGCATAAAAAAAATTATAGTTATTGCCAACCTTGTTTTTCTCCTGTTTGGGATACTGGTTTAATTGGATTATCTCTATTAGAAACAAATCTATCTACAGAAAATAATTCAATAAAAAAAGCATGTAATTGGTTAGAAAAAAAACAAATATTAAATGTTAAAGGTGATTGGATAAATAATAATAAAAATCTTGAACCAGGTGGGTGGGCTTTTCAATATGAAAATGATTATTATCCTGATGTTGATGATACTGCAGTTGTTGCTATGTTTCTTGATAAAGCTAATTATAAAAAAAAAGAAAGAATAGAAAAGGCATGTCAATGGATTGTTGAAATGCAGTCAAAAAATGGCGGTTGGGGTGCTTTTGATAAAGATAATACATATCATTATTTAAATAATATACCATTCGCTGATCATGGGGCATTATTAGACCCGCCTACGGCTGATGTTTCAGCACGTTGTATTTCAATGTTAAGTCAAATTAATAAAGAAAAATATAGAGATACAATTAAAAAAGGAATAAATTTTCTAAAAAAAGAACAAGAAACAAATGGTTCGTGGTATGGAAGATGGGGTACAAATTATATTTATGGAACTTGGTCAGTTATAAGCGCCTTAAAAGCCGCTGGAGAGAATATGAATTCAGATTATATTAAAAAAGCTCTAATATGGATAAAAAATAAACAAAATGATGATGGAGGATGGGGAGAAGATTGTTCAACATATTGGGAAAAAAATAAAAATTTTCAATTAAAAAAAAGCGTTCCTAGTCAAACCGCTTGGGCAATTATGACTTTATTAGTTACTGAAGAATGCAATGATAATTCAGTTAAAAATGGAATAAAATTTTTATCAAAAAAATTTAATAAAAAAAAATTATGGAAAGATAATTACTTCAATGCTGTTGGTTTCCCAAAAGTTTTTTATATTACATATCATGGTTATGCTAAATATTTTCCCTTATGGGCGATTTCAAAATATTATAAATTAAAAGAAGGAAAAAAAAGTAATAGAATCTCCGGATTATAAAATTTATGAAAATAAAATGTGTTTGTGGAAAAAAAATAATTTATTGTAATCCTACAGGAGATTGTTGGTGTAAAACTTTACAATTTAAATTAAAAAGAAAAGAATTAAACAAAACAATAAAAAAATGCATATGTGAAGATTGTTTAATTAAAGAATATAAACTTCATTAATTATTCATAAGATTGATAATCTCTATATAAATAATAAATTTCAATAATATATTAATTTACACTATTTATGTATTCAATAATTTTTTTAAGAAAGGATATTTTTATGAAAAAATTAACTTTTATAAGTTTAACATTAATTTCACTTTTAATTAGTTCAAATCTAATTGCTCTAGAAGCTAAAATTCCTACTACTTCTATGAGTAAAGCTTTAGAAATTGTTAAAAGTAAAAACGATTTTTCTGCTTTAAAAAATGTTAAATATAATGTTAAAGAAAAAACTTATAACATCACTTATGTTAACAAAAATGGTTCTGTTGACACAATCAAAATCAGCCAATTAAACGGTAAAGAAGTTAAGTAAATTTAATTTATAAAGACCTTATAACATAAGGTCTTTCTTCTTTCTTTTATTTTACAGCAATTTCTTCTGTATTTTCATTTTCCTTAATTCTTGATACAGGAACTTCTTTTTCTCTATTTTCTTTCTCTTCAATTTCTTTTTTTGAATCATTTATTAATTTTTCAAATATAAATTCTGCAGGTCTTTGATTATTTAATGGTATATCCTGCACCATTTTTCCATCTGTTTTTGGTCCAAATAATGCAACTTTTAATGTCTTCAAAGGATTTTTGATAGAATCTTCTGCTGCGGTCGGTTCATACCCACAATGAACCATACAATCTGCACACTTTTCATAATTACCAGTGCCATATTTATCCCACTCAGTTGTTTCCATCAATTCTTTAAAAGTTTTTACATATCCTTCACCAATTAAATAACATGGTTTTTGCCAACCAAAAATATTTCTAGTTGGATTACCCCATGGAGTACATTTATAATTCTGATTTCCAGCTAAAAAATCTAAAAATAATGAAGATTGGCTAAATGCCCATTTTTTACCTTTTCTTAATTTAAAAATTTCACGAAAAAAGTTTTTTGTTTTTTTTCTTTTTAAAAAATTTTTTTGATCCGCTGCTCTTTCATATGCATAACCAGGTGATACGGTAATGCCATCTACTCCTAATTCAGTAACAAAATCAAAGAATTTCGCTGTTCTTTTTGGCGTCATTTGATGAAACAAAGTGCAGTTTACATTACATCTAAAACCTTTTTCTTTAGCTACCTTTATAGCATTTATAACTTTTGTATAGACTCCTTCACGACAAACTGAATGATCGTGTTCTTTTTCTAATCCATCTAAATGTATAGAAAAAGTTAAATATTGTGATGGTTCAAATAAATCTAATTTTTTTTCGAGCAAGAGAGCATTAGTACAAAGATATACAAATTTACCTTTATTGATTATTCCTTTTACAATTTCTCCAATCTCTTTATGAACTAAAGGTTCTCCTCCTGGTATTGAAACAACTGGAGCGCCACATTCATCAACAGCATCTAGACAATCTTTTACTGACATTCTTTTATTGAGAATATCATCTTCGTAATCAATCTTTCCACAACCTGCGCAAGCTAGATTACATCTAAACAATGGTTCTAACATTAAAACCAAAGGATATCTTTTATTACCTTTAATTTTTTGCTCAAATATATATTTAGCTACTTTAATTTTTTGTATTAACGGTATTCCCATATTTTTAAACTATTAATTCTTTTTTATCTTTCTTATATCTTATACCTGATGGTAATTTAAATTCTACTTTTTCTTTAATCCCATCCATTACTTTTACTTTTGAAGATTCTATTTTCTTTAATTTATTAACAACTTCCATAACAACTGCTTCTGGTGCAGAGGCGCCTGCTGTTATACCAATAGTTTTAACTTTTTTTAACCATTTTTTCTTTATATCGCTCGAACCATCTATGAGAAAACTAGGAATTTTCATTTCTCTACCAATTTCTTCTAATCTTTTTGAATTTGAACTATTTTGAGAACCAATTACAAGTAACAAATCTACATGTTTTGCTAAATCTCTAACAGCTTGTTGTCTATTAGTTGTTGCATAACAAATATCCTCTACACCAGGACCTACAATACTTGGAAATCTTTTTTCTAGTTCTCTAATTACATCTTTTGTATCGTCAACCCCAAGAGTTGTTTGAGTTATATATGCTAATTTTTTTTCATCTTTTACTTTTAATCTACGAACATCTTCTTTTGTTGAAACTAAATGCACTCCTCCAGGAATTCTTCCTTGCGTACCTTCAACTTCCGGATGTCCTTCATGTCCAATTAATATTATTTCATAACCTTTTTTTGCATATTTTATTCCTTGATTATGAACTTTTAAAACTAAAGGACATGTCGCGTCCAAAACCGGTAGTTTTCTTACCTTTGCATCTTCTTCTACTTTTCTTGAAACTCCGTGAGCGCTGAAAACAGTAACTGCATCATCTGGTATTTCTTTTATTTCTTCAACAAATACAGCTCCTTTATCTTTTAAATCTTTAACGACTCTTTTATTATGAACGATCTCATGTCTAACATAAACAGGGGGTCCATAAATTTTAAGAGCTTCTTTAACTATATCAATAGCCCTATCTACTCCTGCGCAAAATCCTCTAGGTTGTGCTAAAATAATTTTCATTTTTTTTATTTTATCAAACTAAATTAACATTTCTACAATATCCGTTATCAATAAACCATTTAATAGCATCTTTTAATGCATATTTAGCCGATTTATACTTATAATTTAATTCTTTTTTAGCTTTTTCACTAGAAAAAAACATTTTTTTCTCAGCCATTCTAATCATATCTACAGTTATCATTGGATTCTTAAGATTAAACAATCTAGCAAAAATTTCAAAAATATATCCTATTGGGTAAAGTGGTTTTTTGGGTAATTGTATTTTTGGTGGATTATGCCCACACAAAATTGAGACCATTTCCAATATTTCTTTAAAAGAAAGATTATCTCCGCCAAGTATATATCTTTCTCCAAGTTTACCCTTATGAAAAGCTTGCAAATGTCCTTTTGCTACATCTTCAACATGAACAATGTTTAAGCCAGTATCTAAATAAGCAGGTATCTTTTTCATTGCTGCATCTAAAATCATTTTTCCTGTTGGTGTTGGTTTTATATCTCTAGGACCAACAGGAGCTGCTGGATTTACTATAACAACTGGAAGTCTTCTTGTTCTATATAATTCTTTTACTTTTTCTTCAGCTAAAAATTTTGACTTTTTATAATGTCCTATCATCTGATCAACATTAACTGGCGTTTTTTCATTAGCTATATCACCATTTATAGGTTTTCCTAATACAGCAACGCTGCTTGTGTAAACAACTTTCTCAATTTTAGAATTTAAGGCTTCCTCCATTAAATTTTCAGTTCCCTTTACATTATTTTGATAAATTTCTTCTGGTTTAGGAACCCAAAGTCTATAATCAGCAGCAACGTGAAACAAATATTTACAATCTTTTAAACTTCTTTTTAATGAATCTCTATCTTTTAAATCACCTTCTATTATTTCTACATCTAAATTTTTTAAATTATCTAAAACGCTTGATTTTCTAACTAATGCTTTTACTTTATGTCCTTTTTTTAAAAGTTCCCTTAAAACCGCTGCGCCAACAAATCCTGTTGTTCCTGTAATTAATGTTTTCATTTTTTAAAAAAGTATTTTTCTAAAGGTAATAAAATAGTTAAGTTAGCTAAATAAATTGAAAATATAGAAATAATTAAAAGTTTACCCATGCTTGCAGTTCCAACATGTGATGAAAGTGATAATACAAAAAAGGTACCCAATGTTGTTAATAAACTAAAAACAATTGCTCTTGGTGTTGTGCTATTTAAAAAATATTCATCTAATGTTTTAAATTTATCAATTCTTAAAATAGTTTGAATAGATGTAGCTGCCCCCAACCCAAATAACAAAGGTAATGCAATAATATTTGCAAAATTTAAATTAAGTCCAGATAAAGTCAAGAATGATAAAGAAAATAATAAAGCGGCAACTAAATTAATAAAAACTATAAATACTTTTTTAAAATTTCTTAAAATTACAAATAAAAATAATGTAGTTAAAAATATAGAAATTGTCATAGCTTCTTTAAAAGATGAAATAATTGTTTTACCTGCTTCATATGTTGTAAATGCTCCTCCAGATACATTCGGTGCGGTTTTGTATACATATTCTATAAATTCTTTCTTATTTATTTGTTTATTTAAATTCTCAGATGGAACGATTTCTAATCTTATAGTTCCATTAACTCCTATGTATCTAGATTTTAAACTTTCTGGAATATTGTCTTGTATAATCTTTTCTACTTTTAAACTATCATTAAATTTATTTATATTCTTTTTAAAAAAATAAAAAATATCATCAGATAATTTTCTTTCTTTTAATTTTTTAATATATGACAAATCGATAGAAGATTTATATTTTTCATTAATTTTATCCTCAATATTTATTAATAATTCATCCTCTTTTTTTCTTATATTTATTTCCTTAGTATTAGTTGCTTCATCTATTTTAATTTCAGGAAAAAAAATTTTAAATTGATTTATTATTTCGATTTTTTCATCTTGATTTTTAGGTACAAGATCTTCAAAGAAATTTACTTCTTTTATTTTATCTGAATATGAAAGATTGTTTTTTAATTCAATTCCTTCAGAAATACTTTTTACTAGAACATCAACACTATTAGGATTTACATCTCTATTTTTAATTAGTTCATTCATTGTAACAACCGATGTGCTTTCTTGATTACGTAATTCTAAAGGGTCATTATGAAATTTAATATTTTTTAAATTAAATATAGAAAACAAAAGAAAAATAAGCGATATAGTAAAAAAAATATTACTATTATTCTTAAAAAATGACATAAAATTAGCAAAATGAAAACTTCTTAAATTATTATTTAAATTGTAATTAAAATTCTTATTAAAAAATTTTCTAATTAAAATCAAAAAAGATGGTAAAAAAAATAAAGTTAAAAATAATGAAATAAACATTCCTGTGCCAGCAATAATTCCTAATTGCGCTAATCCTTGAAACGAAGTAAATGCAAAACTAAAAAAACCGATAGCAATTGCTATTGCGGTTAATAACAATGCATTTGCTATGCTTTTATTTGTTGAAAACAATAAATTTTTTATTTCTTTACTGGAAAATTCATATGTTCTTAAAAGATAATGAATAGAAAAATCAATACCTAAACCAATAAAAAGTATTGCAAATGCAATAGATATTAAATTTAATTCATTAAAGAAAAATAAGGCAGAAGATGTTGTCCAAATTAAACCAATCAATAAAGTAAAAAAACTAGCGAAAAGATAGATTGAATTTTTAAATGCGTATAATAAAAACATAAAGACTAAAATTAGAGAAATGGTTATTCCTATTTTTGCTCCACCTCCTAAAGTATTTAATTCATCCTGCTCCATTGGAACAGTTCCTGTTAAACGAATATTGAAATCACTAGATTCTGCATGTTTATAATTTTTTTTAATAGTTTCTATTTGTTTTTCCAAAAAAATTAATGAATTTTCTGAAGGAAAAAATTTTGAAAAATTAAGTTTAGGTTGGAGATAAATTATTTCTCTATAATTTGACTCATTTTCAAAAGAAAAAAGATCGCCCCAAGTTAAACTTTTTTGTTCAGTAAGATTTTTTAGTAATTTATTAATTTGATTTACATGGCTATCACTTAAATCAGCAGATAAAAAAAGATTTATTGTATTTAATAATCCATATAAAGTTTGGTCATTAGATAGTCTAGTGATAAATGGTTGATAACTAGCCATTTCATCCAATCTTGTTTCTAATTCTTCTATTGATAAATATAAAAGTCCATTTTTTTTAAAAAAATATAGCTCTTCTGGATAAAAAATATCATTAAATAATTCTCCTTCATTTTTTTTTATTTCTTTATAAAATGATGATGCTAAATCTTTTGCAATATCGCTTTTTTTTGCATCAATCACTACAATTATATTATTTGAAAATTTAGGAAATTCTTTTTTAAAAGCTATATCGTTTTTTCTAAACGTTAATTCTTTAGAAAGTAAATCTGTATTTGATGTATTTACTGAAATATTTTTATATACAAAACATCCAGAAGCTAAAGTTACTAATAGAATAAAAAAGATAAATCTTTTGGGATATGTTAAAACCCAATTAATTAAAGAACTGGTCATAGAAGAAATTGTAACTGAAAAAAAAATATTTTAAAAAAAAATATTTATTCTTTTATATATTGTTTTATCCAATCTGGATTATTTATACACCTACCAAATGCAACTTGTTTACAACATTTAGGATTATATTCTGTACCAGTTTCATTTCTATATTCATCGTATTGTTGCCCTCGATACAAATGTTCTAAAATATGAGCCTGTTGTTCTCTTCTAGTAAAAACAACTTTTTGACTATCTCCAGGATCTTCAAAGGCATTATTATAATCTTGCCAAAAATGTACAAGCTCATGCAATAATATAGATCTAATACACAAATCGTTTATTGGATCAGCACCTTCAATCATATATAAAATTTCTTTTCCTTCTATTTGACTTTCAGTTGGATACCACCCAATGACAGGACAGGGTTTTTCACATGCTATTTTTGACAATTCTTTATGAGACATAAATTTTATTTCAGGTTGATAATTTGGTTCTTTAAAATCTGCATTAACTGCATATAAATGTGAAGAAATCCAAAAAAAAAGAGATGCTATTAATGTGCTTAAAGAATCCATTAAAATTATTTAAGAATCAATATTTCTCCCATACCTTTACAATTTATATCGCCCAAATATTTTTTAATATAAATATTAGGAAAAATACCTTTGAATTCATTATTTAATTTTTTCAAATAATTTTGTAATACTTTTAAAAAAATATAATTATTTCTTCCATTATAACTCAAATAAGATGCTGACAATTTTTGTTTTTCCAAAATAATAGTTCCTCTTTTCATCAAAATCCCGACATTTACACCAATCTTACCTTTAACAATTATTGTTCCTGCAATCATTTGACAACCAATAAAATCTTTAGCATTTTTTTTACGAAAATAGTGCCTGATCTCATTTTATATCCAACTCTATTTCCTGCATTTCCTTTGATAATAATTATTCCTCCAGACATGCCTGTCTTCTCGCCTTGCATCGAACTTCCTAAAAAATCTCTAGTATTTTTGGTTATTAAAATTTCTCCATTATTTAAAGATGATCCTGTGTAATTGGATGATGAACCATAAACAATTATTTTTCCACCATTCATTTTATTTCCTAAATAATCTCCAACATTTCCCTTAACTATTATTTTCCCATTTGTCATCTGATCCCCAATGAAATCGCATTTATTTAGATCACCTTTAAAAACAATGCCTTTTCTTAAATTTCCAGAAATAGAAAAAAAATTAGAAATATCTTTTTTTTCTTTACCGTACGTAACTTTTAAATTTTTAATAGCAGATATTTTTTTATTAATAATTTTGTTTGGAGTTAACAAACTCAAATTAATTCTATATTTTAATTTTTTTTTTAATTTTAAAATTAAATAACTCATTTCATTATTTTTCTTAAATGAAAATGATGGGGCCCTAATTTCCCACCATAATTTCCTGCTGATATTGTTTTTATACCCTTGTTATATTTTTTACAAATTATATTAATACCTTTTCTTATTGCTTGTTCTATGTCTTTTTCATTAATTCCATCAATAACAATTTCTAGGACAGACTCGTTGCTTTTGCTTAATTTTGTTTCAGTAATTCCTTTTAAAGTTGGACAATACACATCATTTGTTGAAGCTATAAGATTCTTATATTTTGAACCAACTTTTGAACCTGATCTAACAATTCCACCAGGGAATGGTAAAATTACATTATTAATCTTTCTCATTTCTTTAACTGCAGCTTCTGCTGATTTTAAAACTTCTTGATTTGAATTTCCTATAATTAAAATATTACCTCCTCCAATTCCTTTATCAATACTAGTTTTATCTTCAATTACAAACTCGCCCTCCATTACAGGAATTCTCCATATTTTTTTATTATTAATTTTTTTAGAAATTTGAAATCCATCACCAAAATATCTAATTGCATTTCCTAAATCTATTTTATCTTCAGTTTCTATCCCAGAAAAACATGCGGTTGTTGGACAAGTTAATATACACTGGCCCACTCTCCTTAAAACTTGTTTAGCAAGTCCTTCACTATTCATTGCAAATAAAAGTACAGAAATTCCAAGTCTTCCATCTGGAGTTTGTGAAGATTTGATTTCTTTTTCTAACCCAGCTTCACAGCCGCATGCAATAACGGAAGTTGCAAAACCTGTTATGTTGTTTGCTGCTTGTTTTAACCAATACTTTGAATCTGCTGTTATAATAAGTCTAACAACTTTCATAGGAAATGCTTCTGCAAAAGTGTTTTCTATTTTTATTCCATTAATAATCATTTCTATCACATTTAATATTTTCAGTTTCTATACCATAATCCCATAATTCTTGATTTTGTATTTTAAAACTATTCATTTTTCTACCCATATATTTATCAAAATAATAGTTTATTTCTTTTTCTATGCCTGGATCAAAATCAGTTTCAGCTATATAAAATTTTCCATTAAAAACCTTTTGTATTTTTCCATTCTTTACTATTACTTTTCCATCTTTAATAACCATAAATGGTTTTTCAAACATTTCTTCTTTATCTTTTTTCTCATTATAAACCGTTATATTAGCATTAGCACCAATTCCTAAATGTCCTAAATTTTTTAGTCCTAAAACTTTAGCAGGCCCAGCTCTAGTTAAAATTGCAATATCATAAAGACTATATTCTCTTTTCAAATCTCTTAAAACAGAACTTTTTTGTGCCTGTTTATTAATTTTTTCAAATTCATTATCTCTAAATGATTTATCCATTAACAATTTTATCAATCTAGGATATGCGGTAAATGCTGCCCCATTTGGATGGTCAGTTGTTAAATAAATTCTCCATGGATCTTTAATTAACAAAAATAACTCTAATCCTATAGCCCATTGAAGAGAATTTACAAAATTTTTATCTTGATATTCAAATGGAACTATACCACATCCAGCATCGCATTCTATATCAGCACAAACCCATTTTTTTGGACGTGCAAAGTGATGATTATTATACTGACTCATTGTGTCAGCAGATGCAGTTACAGTTTGCCCAAACATTATTTGTCCAACATCACAGGTAATATTTTTATTTTTATTTATACTTTCAGATAAAATATTAGATCCTGAAGAAAATTTTCTATCTCCTTTATTGTCATATGAATGATATTGAATATGTGTTAAATGCATAGGTCTTCCATCAACAGCATTAATTTGTTTTATTGTAGTATTAACATTTCCAGGAACTCCTAAATTACATCCATGAACATGGACAGGATGTGGGGCTTTTAAATCTATTAATGATTTTGTTAAAGTTTTCAATATAGATCTGGGAGTAATACCATATTTTTTATTTTTTTCATCTAAATCTAATTTTCTCTGATTAAATTTAAAAGCATTTATCCCACCCGGATTTACAATTTTAATACCTAGGCCTTTTGTTGAATTAAGTATCCAAGCAACATAATCATTAATTTTTTTTTGATTAGTTTTTTTTTGTATTAATTTTAATAAAAAATCATCATTACTTAATACTGTATATGTGCCTTTATCAATAAAAGGAATATCTGACATTTCAATAATTGCAGATCTTGCATTTGAAGGAAGTGTTGCTGGCTCAAAAACGGCTGAATATCCCAATTTAGCATATTTGTATCCTATATGAAATGAACTGCAAGTTGCTAAACCAGAACCAGATCTTAAATTTTCTGAAGAAGAATATAAATATTTTCTATGTTCTTCAGGTAACAATAATCTAGCAAGATTAACTTTGCCGCCAGCTATATGACTGTGAATGTCTATCCCCCCTGCCATAATAATTTTATTCTTTAAATTAATTGTTTTAGAAATTTTTTCACCGTTTACTGGTTTACTAATAATTTTTCCATTCTTTAAATACAAATCATTTATTTTTCCATTTATTTTATTAATGGGATCGTAAATCTTTGCATTCTTAAGTTTAGTTATCATTATTAATTTCCTCTTCAACTCTATTTAAAATTTGCTCAACACTAGGCAAAGAAATATTTCTAATCTTTTTTAATGGCATTGAGACTACTTTATCAATTCTTAATAAATGACTATTATGATCTAATCCTGGTGTACCTACTGGTATAAAAACATCTACTTTATTTTTTTGAGGATGCGTTGGAATACCAATTAAAACATTTTTAACTTTTTTATTAATATAAATCTTTTTTTCATTGAAAGAATTTATCCATATAGCCAAATCTATTTCTTTATTATTTATTAATCTTTTTGTTGAAAATTGTTCAACGTTATGTTCAGGAAAACCATTCGAAAAGCTTGTTCTTATAGGAAACCCTGTTTGCCACAATAAAACTTCATTAACTGTTAAAATATGATCAGATCCAGATAATGGTAATCCTGCAAATCTTGTAAATTTATTTAAATCTTGAATTAATAAATTTATTTCGTTTACAATTAAGTCGCTAACATTATTCTCAAGTTCTGAAGAAGTCCACAAAATAGATCCATATTTAGTTTTTTTCAATAAATCAATTAATCTTAATATTTTTTTATCTTTAATTTCTAAGTTGTTAAAATTAATAAATTTTCTTATATTCGATATAAAATTTAATAAATTAATAGAATCTAATTTTATAAATTCAAAACTAATTAATTTTTTATTTTTATAAAAAAAATTGGGAACTTTAGAACCAATAAAAATGACTTTCCTTTTTTTTAAATTATTAATTGTATTTTTAGGAAAAATATATTTCTCAAATAATCGTGGTAAATCTTCTCCTGATGATTGAAGAATAATAATAGTATCTGATCTATTCTTTAATTCTGATAAAGTTAAAAAGAAACCACCTGTTTCTTGCATACTTTTTAAAGTTTTTGCATAACTTTTACCAGAAAAATGATCAATTATACATTTATATTTATCAATAATATTAAGGGCTGCTTTTGTTCCTTTAATATCAGTACCCATTCCTGTAAATAATGTAGATTTACTTTCTTTTATTAACAAAGATAATTTATTAATTGCTTGTGAAATATTAGTTTTTTCTCCACTAACTATAGAAAATTGTTCAGTAATATTTCTTTTTAATGAACTTTTAAGAAGTGAACAACCAGAATCAACAGATTCAAAATTATTTTCTTTAACTTCTAATTTAATATCATCGCATAACAAAGAACAAAATGGACAAGTAAAATTTATATTTTTCATATAAAAAAAATAAAATTATTTATCGTATTTTATATAAGAAAATCTTTGATCTTCCTTAGGCGTTCCCTCTAGAGAACTTTCTTCTTTAGATGGGTCCCATTGAATAGTGTTTTCTATTTTTTTTGCAAGTTCAAAATCTTTATCTGTAACTCCCTTTGCGGCATGATTAGTTAAACGCACCTCAACCCAAGCATAAGAAGCTGTAATATCAGGGTGGTGCCATGCAGCTTCAGCCAGGTGTCCTACAGTATTAATAACCATTAAAGTAGATTTCCAGTTTTGAGTTTTATATTTTCGTTTAATCCAATTATCTTCAAAGATCCATAAAGGCAGGTCTTTTTTTAATCTATCTTTTATTTCTTCTTCACTATATACTTTGTCATCTTTACTCATAATTTCCCCTTAAGTTAAAAAAAATTAATTAAGAATTAAAAAAATATATATTATCTTAATTAAAAGAATTATGAAATAAATCAAAACTTACATGATTAAAAAAAGAAAATTTTTACAAATTATCTCTTTTGCTAGATTACATTTTGGATTTCTAGATTTAAATAAAAAAAATAACAAATCTTTTGGTGGTTTTGGATTAACAATTAATAAATTCAAAACTATTCTTAATATAAAAAATTATCATAAACTAAATATCAAAGGGTATGAAACTAAAAGAGCAAGTTTTTTTGTAAAAAAATTTTGTAAAAAAATAAAAATTAAACCTAATTTTTATATAAATATAGAAAAAGTCACTCCTCAACACATTGGATTAGGATCGGGAACCCAAATAGCATTAGCTATTGGAACTGGAATATCAAAATTAAAAAGTTTAAATCTAAATACTATAGAAATTGCAAAAATAATGGGTAGAGGAAATAGATCATTAATAGGAACTAAAAGCTTTATCAATGGAGGTTTTATAATTGATAACAAAAATAAAAAAGAAGAAGATTCCTTTTCAAAAATTAAATTTCCAAAAGAATGGAAAATATTGTTAATACAGAATGAAAGCAAAGGTTTGTTTGGATTAAAAGAAAAAGAATCTTTTAAAAAATTATTTAAATCTAAAAAAAAAATTAAATCTATAAATAATAAAATTATTACTAATATTTATAACTCTTTAACAAAAAAAGATTTTAATACTTTATCAAAATCTATTACAAAGGTACAAAATTACATGGGCAATTTTTTTTATTCTGAACAAGGAGGCAAATATTCAAATAAAATAATATCAAAAATAATTACTTCTTTAAAAAAAGAAAAAATATTAGGTTATGGTCAAACATCTTGGGGACCTACTGGCTTTGCTTTCTTTGACAGTTATAAAAAAGCAAAAAAAATTAAATTTAAACTTGAAAAAAAATTTAATGATTATAATGATATAAAATTTATAATATGCTCTGGTAAAAACAATGGAGCTAATTTTAAAATAAAATAATGAAAAAAGAAAAAACTTATATTCTACATGCATTAAGTCCAACTAAAATAGTTAGTCCTTTTGATATTAATATGGCTTACGATTCTGGATTTGATAATGTCGCAACTTATACGAATATAACAATGGATGATGTTTCTGATCTTGTTCAAGATATTGTTTTTTCAAGACATCCAAATGATTGCAAAAAAACTGGGTTATTTATTGCTGGGGAAGATGCAGAAGAAGCAATTGAAATGCTTGAAATTGCAAAAAAAGCTATGGTTCCTCCTTTTGAAATTTCAGTTTTTGCAGATCCTGCAGGATCTTTTACAACTGCGGCAGCTATGATTGCTTGTGTTAAAAATACTTTATTAAATAAATTTAAAACTGATTTAAAAAATAAAAAAATACAAATAGTAGGCGCAAAAGGAATTGTTGGCGGCGCATGTGCTGTCATTGCAGCACAAGAAGGAGCTGAAGTAGGTATGATTATTCATAGAGATGGTGCTATAGATCCAATAAATAAACGAGTTAATGAATACAAAAAAAAATATAATGTAGATTTAAAAGCTGTCATGGGTATTACAGATGATGAAAAAATAAAAATGTCAGAAGATGCTGATATTATTTTGTGTGCTGCTGCTGCTGGTAAGGAAGCTTTATTATTAAAACATTTTAAAAATGCAAAGAATTTAAAAGTTGTGTCAGATGTAAATGCTGTTCCTCCTTCTGGAATTGAGGGATTAGAAGTTAATTCAAATGGAGAAAAAATAAAAAATACAAATGTTTTAGGTATTGGAGCTTTGGCTGTCGGTCAAATAAAAGCACAAGTTCAACATAAATTATTAAAACTAATGTGCAGCTCTGATAAACCTGTATTTTTAGATTTTAGAGAAGCATATAAAATTGCTCAAGAAATAAAAAAATAATTTTAAATAAAATTTATGGATTCTAATTTAAGTGTTTCAAACCTTGTTCAAGAATTAGTAAATAAATTAATTAACAATTCTAAAGAATTTAATATTTTAATTAAAAAAGGTCCATTTGATTGCACAATCATCGATGCTGGAATTGAAATCGAAGGAAGTAAAGAAGCTGGAAAATTAATTGCAGAAATTTGTATGGGTGGACTTGGACAAATAAATTTGGAAAAAAACAAAACTTTCTCTAAATGGCCATTGCAAACAAAAGTTAAAAGTTCTAATCCTGTAATTTCTTGTTTAGCAAGTCAATATGCGGGATGGAATTTATCTCATAAAGATTTTTATGCGTTAGCTTCAGGGCCAGGCAGAGCAATCGCAAGAAGAGAAGATTTATTTAAAGAATTAAATTATAAAGATCAATGTAAATTTATATATTTAGTAATGGAAGTAGACAAAATACCACCAAAAGAAATAGTAAAAAAAATATCGGATGATTGTAAAACTGATGCTAAAAATATTATTTTAATATTAACTCCTACTACAAGTATTTCAGGTATTATACAAATTGTTTCAAGAGTAAGTGAAGTAGGTTTGCATAAATTACACACTTTAAAATTTCCATTAGAAAATGTTAAAGAAGTTTCCGGTTCTGCTCCTATACCTCCTATTTCTAAAGACTTTATAACTTCTATGGGCAGAACAAATGATGCAATATTATATGGAGGAGCTGTTGAATTAAAAGTTAATGGAACAAATGAACAAATAGAAAATTTAGCAAAAAATCTTCCAAGTACATCATCTAAAGATTATGGAAAACCTTTTGCAGAAATATTTAAAAACTATAAAGGAGATTTTTATGCAATTGACCCAAATTTATTTAGTCCTGGAAAAGTCATTATTACTTCATTAGATACTGGTAAAATCTTTAAAGAAGGAAAATTAAATAGTGAACTAATAGATAAATCTTTTAGCTATGAAAAAAAATAAGCATGTAATTATTTTTTCAGATTCACATGATTGGCATAGTAATCAATTAAAAAAAGAATTAAAAAAATTTAAATATAAAGTTTCTTGCCTTTCCTTAAATGATTGTTTTGTAAATACAAAATATAAAAATAATATTTTTATACCCGGATTTAATAATAATTTACCCGATGGATGTTTTATAAGAACTATTGGGCAAGGTACCTTTCAACAAATTACAAGAAGATTAACAATGCTTCACATACTAAAAAAATTAGGAGTAGTTTTATTTAATGATATTAATTGCATTGAAAAATCAACTGACAAATCAATGACAACATTTTTATTAAGTAACAAAAAAATTAATACGCCTTATACATGGGTTCCAGAGAATTTAAAAATAGCAAAAAAAATTATAAAAAAAGAAGAATATATTATTTGGAAACCATTATTTGGTTCGCAAGGAAAAGGTTTGAAAATTATAAAAAATAAAAATTTAACTATTAAAGATGAGCGTGTTTATTATTTACAAAAATATGAAAATATAAAAATTAAATCAAAAAAAGAATGGCAAGATTATAGAATTCTTGTTTGTGATAATAAAATTATTGCTTCAATGATTAGAAAAAATAAAAAAAATATAACAAATATTGGTCAAGGCGGTAAACCATTTAATTTAAATATTAATAAAGATATAAGAAAAATATCAATTAAAGCTTCTAAAATCGTAAAAGCAAATTATGCAGGTATAGATCTTATAATAGATAAAAATAAAAATTTAAAAGTTTTAGAAATAAATAGTATTCCAGCCTGGAAAGCGCTACAAAAAATAACAAAAAAAAATATTGCTTCAATTTTAGTAAAAGCTTTTATATCAAAATTAAAATAAATGAATAATTTAAAAAAAAATTACTTAAAGAAACAAATAAAATTTGTATGCGATATTGAAATGAAATCTTTAAAGCCTGGAAACGTTCACAAATATTCAAATAGTTTTGATATGGATACACGAGACTTTTTTAAATCTAGTTTAATAATATCAAAAACATTAACAGAAAAAAAATTTAATTTAGGAGAAAAAATTTTTTTTTCTGCTGAAAAAATTAAGAATAAAATTAAAAAAAATACAAATTTAGGAATAATATTAATGTTAGCACCAATAATTAAAATTGTTGAAAATGAAGGAATCATAAACAAAAAAAAATTAGTAGCAAAAATTAAATATTTGATAAAAAAACAAGATATAAATAATTCTATTAATATCTATAAAGCAATATCATTGACTTCTCCTGGTGGCTTAGGATGTTCTAAAAAATATGATGTTAATGAATTACCAAAAACAAAATTATATAAAGTAATGAGGTTTGCTAAAAATAAAGATTTAATTTCTAAACAGTATTACAACGGATATAAAGAAATTACAAATATAGGATTACCTACTTACAAAAAATTTTATAAGAAATGGGGTAAGATTGAATGGGCATTTACTGGAGTATATTTGAATTTTCTTAGAAAATTTAATGACTCACATATAGTTAGAAGAAATGGGTTAAAAATTGCCAAAAAAGTAAGAAATGATGCAAATAAATACTATAATATACTAGAAAATGATAATAAACTCATTAAAATTAAAGAAAAACTGCTCATTTTTGATAAAGAATTAAAATCTAAACATATTAATCCAGGAACAATGGCAGATTTATCAGTAGCTACTGTTTTTTTTGAATTAGTGACAAAAAAACAATAAAAAAAACTCTAGATAAATCCATAAAATATCATTAACATGTAGTTTTTAATCACTGTGTCATGTTTTTTAAAAACTTATTTAAATTAGGAGGACTAATGGCTAAAATTAATAAAGTACTTGTTGGTGAATCTCTTGTTGGTGATGGTAATGAAGTTGCTCATATTGATTTACTTATTGGACCAAGAGGAAGCGCTGCTGAAGCTGCATTTTGTAATACTTTAACAAATAATAAAGATGGTTTTACATCATTGCTTGCTGTTGTAGCACCAAATCTTCCATGTAAACCAAGCACAGTTATGTTTAATAAAGTAACTATAAAAGGTGCTAAACAAGCTGTACAAATGTTTGGTCCAGCTCAGGCTGCTGTTGCTAGAGCTGTTGCTGACTCAGTTGAAGATGGTACAATTCCATCTGGTGAAGCTGATGATGTTTTTGTTTCAGTTGGTGTTTTTATACACTGGGATGCAAAAAATGATCAAAAAATCTATGATTATAACTACCAAGCTACAAAGGAATCTATTGAAAGAGCAATCAAAGGTGAACCTAAAGCTAAGGAAGTTGTTTCACAAAAATCATCTGCAGAACATCCATTTGGAAATGTAAAAGTTTAATACTTTTCTTAAATTTTGCGAAAAAAAGAAGCGAGTTTTTAATGCTCGCTTTTTTTTTTTTTATAATTTATTATAATTTATAAGTCTTTCATGAATTGAACTTGCAATAATTACGCCTTTAAAACCAAAATTTTTAAAAAAATTTATATCTTTATTATTAGATATGCCACCTGCTAAATAAAAATGATTTTTTTTATTAAAATTAAACATTTTAGTATTAAATTCTTTTAAAATATTTTTATTACCTACTTTGTCCAAAAACATATAAATAACTTTCTTTGGCCATAATTCCTGTTTTTTTAATAAACTATTTGGTCCTAAAAATAAATTATTTTTAAAATCTAAAGATAATACAAACTTATTCTTTTTTATTTCTTTAATTATTTTCAATTCATTAATGTTATTAATAGTTTCAGAGCCAACAATAATTTTAAACTTTTCATTTTCAAATTCTTTAAAATCTTTTAAAGATTTAATACCATAATCAACCCAAAAATTTATATTTGGGAATTTTTCTATAGCATTATTTATGATTTTATAATTATTATTTTTTCCCATTAGTGCATTCAAATCCGCAATATAAATTGTTTTAAAATCATATTCTTTTAATAAAGAAGATATTATGTCATTTAAATAAAAAGATTTTGTTATTTTTGAAATAATTGGTTTATATTTTTTTCTTTCACCTGAAAAAGCCTTAACTACAATATTATTTAAAACATCAATTGCTGGTATTAATTCCATAATGAAAAAAATTTTTATATGTGAATATGTAACAGGGGGCGGTTATATTAATAATAAAGTTCCTAAAAAATTATTTCTTCAAGCAAGAACAATTGTAAAATCTTTATTAATAGATTTCAATGAAATAGATAATCTTAAAATAATTTACACATGGGACTATAGATTAAAAAAAAGAATTAAAAAAAATAAAAATACAGAGTGCATTATAATAAAAAAAGAACCTACTTTTTTGTGGAAGAATATAATTAAGAAAGTTGATTTTTATTTACCAATAGCTCCTGAAACAAATTTAAAATTAGTAAATTTGATAAAACTTGGCAGTAAAAAAGAAAAAACATTATCAAATAGCATTAACGCGGTTAAAAAGACTAGTAGTAAATTTAAAACATATAATTTTTTTAAAAAAAATTCTATACCAACAATAAAAACATTTAATAATTTAAAAAAAATTAAATTTAAAGATAATAATAAATGGGTTTTTAAACCAGATGACGGCGCTGGGTCTGAAAAAAATTTAATTATTAATAATAAAAATCTAAAAAAATTGCATAATTTAACTAATTTAAAAAAAAAATATATTGTGCAGCCATTTATAAAAGGTGAAAATTATAGTGTAAATATTCTTCCTCATTGTAAAAAATTTATTTTAAATTTTAATAAACAAAAGATATCCTATAAAAAAAATAAAATAATTTTTAATGGGACAAAATATACAAAAAAAATTCCTTTTGAAAAAGAAATAACAAAAAAAATAAATATTATTATTAATAAATTACCTGGATTGAAAAGTTTCTTTGGTATAGATCTTATTATTACAAAAAAAAATTTTTATTTTATAGAAATCAATCCTAGAATTACAACTTCTTATAAAAATATAAAAAAAAAATTAGATATTAATATAGCAAAAAAAATAATTAGAAAATTATAGTTAGGTATTTATGAAAATAATTGGCTGGGATATTGGTGGAGCACATATAAAAGCTATAAAAATAGATTTTAAAAAAAAAAATGTAAAAAAAGAGCAAATATATTCTCCTGTATGGAAAAATATTTCTTATTTAAAAAAATCTATTAAATTATTAAAAAAAAAACTTGGTAAATCTGATTTTCATGCAGTGACTATGACTGCTGAACTATCTGACATTTTTTTTAACAGATATGTTGGAACTAAATACATTATAAATTTAACATCCAAATTATTCTCAAAAAATAATGTTTATTTTTATAATTATAAAAAAAATTTTTTAAAAAAAAAAAATGCAATAAAAGAAACATCGTCTATAAATTCTATGAATTGGCATGCTAGTGCTAATTTGCTTTCAAAATATATATCAAATTGTTTATTAATTGATATAGGTTCAACTACCACTGATATTATACCAATAAAAAATGGGAAAATTGTTTCCAAAGGATCAAATGATTCAAAACGACTTAAAAATAAAGAACTTTTATATTTAGGTGCTTTAAGAACACCAATAACTGCATTAGAAAAACATAAAAATATAATTTATGAAGATTTTTCTAATGTTGCTGATATATATAGAATTTTAGGAAAAATACCTAAAAAACTAGATAAAATACCTACACAAGATAATAAAAAAAAAGATAAGCATAGCAGCGCTAGAAGACTTGCAAGGGTTTATGGACAAGATTATAGAAAAAAAGATTTTAAAAAATGGAAAAAAATTTCCTCTTTATTAGAAAAAAAGCAAAAAAAAATATTAAAAGAAAATATAAATAAAATAAAAAGAATATTTTTTAAAAAAAAAGTAAAAATTGTTGGAGCGGGTATAGGAAAATTTTTAATTAAAAATTTATTTAAAAAAAACTACATAGATTTTGAAAAACAAATAAAATTTTTTAAAAAAGAAATAATTAATCTTGAATCGGCTACATCAGTTGCTTTTCTACTTCATGATTTTTTAAAAAAGAAAAAAATCTAAATTTAGATACTATTCTATCTAGAGCAATTCTATTTATATTTTGATTTCTTTTCTTATCTTCACATAAAGCCCCTCTAAAACCTAAATAATTGGGCCTCAATAAAATTAAAGGTTTAATGTCATTAATAGTTAATGATCCTGCTAAACCGATAGATAATTCTTCTTTTTTAGAAATTTTAATAAAATTATTAATTTTTTTTAAATCAAAGTAACTAAAAAGATTTCCTTTTTTTTTATTTATTGTATCTATTAAAATTCCGTCAAATCCTATATTTTTTATTTTCTTAATAATATTTAAATCAGGATTCATATCAGCAAATAAAACTGCAATAATTTTTTTATTTTTTATTTTTTTTTTTAAATTTTTTAAATAATTAATTTTATTTTCATCAAAGAAAAAACCTATTTTAATAAAATCTACATTAGTTTTTGATAATAAATAAACTTTTTTTTCTATCGATTTTATTGATGTAATATCGCCAATTGTTGCACTTGTCTTTTGTTTCTTTGGAATTTTATTCAAAAAATAATTTATTTTACTAACTGGAAAAGCACCTAATGCGCCTTCTAATGGATTTTTAAAATCAACAATGTCTACGCCCTTATTTAAAACTAAACTAATTTCATTTAATGATTTTATACTTGTTAAAATTTTTGTTTTAAAATTATTAATCATTTTTTATTATTAATTATTTTAATTAATTTATTCCATGCTTTTTTTTCATTTATTCCAGCTGTTTTATCTACCGCAATTTGTAAATAATTAATTTCTTTTTTTATTTTAGTTAACGGAAGAATATTTATTCTACTTACTAATATTGCTGCCTCAATAATAGATAATTGAGCTCTATTGAAGCCTTTAAATGCATTTAAATTAGTTTCTTTTAAAATTTTACATTGAAATCTTGGCCTAAGTTTACTTTTAAAAAAATTTTCTACTTTAATTTCTAAATATGAAAGTGTGTTAACAAGATGATAACTTTTAATTTTCTTTGTTTTTTTTATTTTTAATTTTTTTTTTTTTAATAATGCATCAACAAAAATATTTACATCATCAGTAAAATTAATTACCGCATAAGGATTCTCTATTAAATTATCATATGTTTTTGAAGGGACATACGGAGCAATGAATAATTTTTTTTTTTTAAAAATGACGCCCATTGGAGCGATATGTGATTTATTATTTAAATCAGTAGTTATAACTATTGACTCTCTTATCATTTTTAAAAATTAACTTTCCTTCTTTTTTTTCTTAAATCGTGCTTCATTTTTTGTCTTGCATCCATAGTGGTTCCCGGTTTTTTTAATTTTGTTAAGTCTATAAACTTTTTTATTCTACTTGCGCAACCCCAATTGAGTTCTTCATCTTGAACATATTTTTTACCTAATTCCCAAGCTGTTTGTGCTCTGGCTGTTTCTACACCAATATAAAATGCATGCCCACCATCATTTTCTAGATTAATTTTTGGAAAAAACGCAAAAGGATCTTCTTCTACATAATGTCCATCTCTATTATATAAATGAACTCCTTTATCGCTTACTTGAATTCTAAAATTTGAATCTTTTATCATTTTAGAAGTTTCATAAATTTCATCTACAGGAGTAAATGGTTTTTTTTCATGTAACGATATTAAACCTGAATCATAACCAACCGGCAAAGAATTATCTTTGTTAGATTGATACATTATTTTTCTAGCTAAGTCAGTTTCTTTTACAACTTTAAATGCATGATCACTAACTTGTACTACTAAGACATTGTTTATATTTAATTCTGATGCGATTCCAATTAATAAAGCATTCATTCCTGATGTGTCAGCATCTGTAAGTTCTGTTACATTCCCAGTACCCATTAATATTTCTATATTTGGATATTTTTTTCTTAATTTTCTATATCTATTAATTGATTCAGTAAAACCATAATTTATAGGGTCCAAAATACTATCAGCAAGAAAAGGTTTCTTTTTTTTTTAAATTTTTCAATTGCTCTGAATAAACTCTCTAAATCACCAGGTTTATAAGGTATAAGAACAGGGATAGAATTAATTTTATCTGCAATATCTAAGTTTTTTTCATGCAAACTTAAAATATAATCCGCTCCAGCTTTGCCGCCTCTTAATAATTCATTTTTATCTGAAGAATCTACAGAAACTTTTAAATTTAATTTTTTTAAAGCTTTTATTGCTTTCTCTAAATGTTTAAATTGAGTGTCAGGTAAACAACCAAGGTCAATTATATTAGCACCTTCTTTTTTAAAATTTAAAGCTTTTTCTTTAATTTGATCAACAGTCATATTTGGAGCATCGACTATTTCAGCAAAAATTTTTATTTTATATTTTGTTAATTTTTTTTTTTTTTGAGATCTGCCAAAAAATTCTGGGATATCTCTTAATTCTTCCGGCCCTCTCTCAAAAGGAATGCCATAATTATTTTTTAATTTTTTTAAATCGACTCTAACTCTACCAGGTAAAATAACTTTTTTTATACCTTTGACATTTTTTAATCTTCTTAATATTAAGTCGCCTGTCATTAGAGCTGCAACTGATAGTCCTAATTGTCTAACTCTATAATTCCATTTCGGAGGTTTGTTACATGGAGAAGGAATAGTCATATTTTCCAGAATTTTATTAAGTTGTTTTTCCGCTAATTTGCCAGTTAAAAATAAAATAACTTCTTTATACATTTTTTTTTTTAAAAAGAACCTTTTTTAAACTATTCACTGAGCTAACAACCTTTGTTGATTCAAATGTTTGTAATTTTTTTGTATTTTCTAAATCAATCTTTCTTGGATAAACTTTAACCATTCTACTTGGTGCTTTTGTATCATGTTCTGGTTCTGTATCGCAAGCTAAAACTATACAAGGAACTTTACATTTGCCCGCTTGTGCAAAAATATTTGTAGCTAAATTGTCTGAAATACCCGCAACAAATTTAGCAATTGAATTTGAAGTAGCTGGAGCAACTACTAAAGTATGATAAATATTTTTATAAAAAAGACCTACTGGCGCTGAACTTGCAGTTGTATCTCTAAAAATTCTTGTTTGTTTTGGAAAATTTGCATTCTTTTTTCTATACATTCTAACTACTTCTTCAGCCGCTTTAGTTACAAATAAATCAAACTCGCCTAATTCTTTCATAATATCTAAGCATTCTTCAAAAAAGTGTCCTGATCCTGTTATAACCCAGCCTAATCTTTTATTATTATTTAAATTATTAATCATTTTTTATTCAATCTAACAATTTTAACGCCAACGCTTTCAGCTTCTTTAAATGGTTCTAGTTTCTCAATCATTATTTCTATTTTATATATTTTTTTATTCTTTAAACATTCTCTTGCAATTTTATCAGCTAAATTCTCTACCAACGGTATATGACCTGAATTAATAATATTTTTGACATTTTTTATAATGTCATCGTAAGAAACAAAGTTAGAAATACTATTTCTTATTTTTATATTATCTTTTGCAGTTATAGATATATTGAATCGTACTTTTTGTTTTCTAATTTTTTCCTTTGGATAAATTCCAACATATGCTTTTAAAACTAAATTTTTAACAAGGACTAAGTATGTTTTATGTGGTATAGACATTTATAAAATTCTATTATTGAATAATTTTTTTTTTATTATATTTTTTTTAAATATATATATACATATTAATTATAATAATGTTTTTTTTTAACAAACTTAAATTTTTCGCAAATATTCTAATTATTTTTATTTTATGTAAATTTAATAATATAAATAGTGCTGAATTAACAGAAGCCCATAAACTCTTAGTTTCAGCAGATCATCTCTCTAATATTAATGCTCCATCAAAAATAAAATATATTTTTAAAAAAAAAGGAACATTAGAGCCTAATTTTAATGATAGAGTTGTTATGATAATCCCAGAAAAAGATAAAGAAGGGTATTACGACATAAAATTTGATTTTTTTACTGGATATAATAAAGAAGATTTAAAATCAGCAAAATATAAAAAAAATAATCCTATTATTCATGCTTTTTGGGAGCATGATATAAATTTAATGGCGCGTCTAACTGAAGGTAGTTGGATTTATTTTAGAAAAAGGATCACCTGGTCTATGAGTGACGAACACAAATTTAAAATTGAAGAAGGTAAATGCGTACTAAATGAAAGTGAATATAATGGACATACTGTTGTAATGAAACCTTATGAAGATGATTACGATTCAAAGAAATTTTCAAAATTTGCAAAAAAAAAATATTATGTAACTCTTTGTAAAGAAATCCCTGGGATGATTTACGAAATGGGAACAATTGTGCCGCCAGAAAAAGAAGGTGACAAACCTTTAATGAAAGAAACTTTAACATTTGATAAAATTTTAAAATAGTATATTTTTTTTATTATGTATAAATTCATATATAATTTTTTCATCATTCTTTTTTTTATTTTTATTTTATCTTGTGAAGAAAAAAAAGATGAAAATGTTACAAATATTGAAGAAAGCAAAACTGAAAGTCTTCCAACAGCAGAAAAAGTTGAGGCTGTATTTGCTTGTATGCAAGGAAATGAGGATTCTCAGGCATATTTAGCAAAATGCTCATGCTATATAGATTATATTGACTCACAAATGTCATATGAAGATTATGTAGAAGCAGAAACTATAATGAGTTTAAGACAAATTTATGGTGAAAAAAGTGTTATGTTCAGAAACACGCCAAATGCCATGGAAATATATTCAAATATGCAAAATTTACAAGCTGAAGCTGAAATGGAATGTTTTTAAAAAAAAAAATATTTTTTATAATCTTTTTTTCTTTATTAATTGTCTATTTTGCATTTAATAATCCTTTTAATAAAAAAAACAAAATATCTATTGGTGGAAGTTTCGAATTAACAAATCATTTGGGTGAACCTGTTACTGATAAAAATTACGAAAAATATTATAAATTAATTTTTTTTGGTTTTACTAATTGCCCAGATTTTTGCCCTAACACATTAAATAACATAGGAACAATTATTGAAGAAATAAAAGAAAAAAATAAACTTGTTCCTATATTTATAACTGTTGACCCTGATAGAGATACAGTAACTAAATTAAAATCTTATTTAATAAATTTTCATCCAAAAATTGTTGGATTAACAGGAACAAAATCTCAAATAGATAATGTTAAAAAAAATTATAAAATTTTCTCAAAAAAAATAATGGATATGAAAAAATCTGATAAAGATCATCATGATAATCACGATCATGGAGGTTATGGGGTTGATCACACAACAATAATTTATTTTATGAATAAAAAAGGAAATTATTTAACACATTTTAATCCTGATGATAAATTATCAAAAATAGTAGAAAAAATTAATTTTTATTTATAAAAAATTATTTTTTAAAAGAATGATTTATAGCTAACAAAACTAAAATAGATAATAACGCCCAAGTAATAAAATACTCTCCATCAGTAATATTATAAATCGCTCCTAGATATTTAGCAGAATAAATTAAAGAATATAATCCTAAAGTTGCAATAAATAAACTGACAAAGATTCTTATTATAAATTGTATATATTCCTTTTTTTTTTTCATGTGCCGTAAAAAAAGAAAACGGGAATAATATATAAATACTATACCCGTTTTCTAAACTTACTTTTAAAAGCAAGTGAAAAGAGAAGAATATTTATTCTCCGCCTTCTTCACCGCCACCAGCGTCATCGCCGCCACCTTCGTCGCCGCCACCTTCGTCGCCGCCACCTGCGTCGTCTCCGCCTTCTCCACCCTCATCATCGCCTGCGAAAAGAGTGTAATCATATTTAAGTTCTTCCATTTTATCTCCAAAAAAGAAGTTAAAATTTAAAATAAACCCTCTTATAGCGCTAATCATGTACACATGTCAACGTATTTTTAATACAAAATAAAAAACAATTGTTGATAAATATATCAGATAATTCAATACTTTAGGTTACTTGTCCCCAAAAACATCTTTTTTTCTCGGCTTTATTAATAAAAAATAAAATCATAAATTAGATATTTTTACATATATCTATAATTTTTGACCCCAGCCATTTATAACCTGGATTAGTATCAGAACGTTTATGCCAAATAAGTTTTAATCTCAGAGGATTTGTTATTAATGGCAAAGGAAAAATTTTAACTCCATCAAGTCTAAAACGTTCAGCGACTCTTCTGCTAACTGTCAATATCATATTAGAATTTCTTATAATAGCTGGAGCAACTAAAAACTGATTTACTGTCATAGCAACTCTTCTTTTTAAACCTTTGGCTTCTAACAAATAATCTACAAAACCAAAGGCTTTTCCAGTTGTAGCAACCATTAAATGTTTAGATTGCGCAAATTCTTTTATTGATAATTGTTTTTTTTTTGCAAAAGGATGCCCTTTTCTTAAAACACAAACAAAATCTTCATCGTATAATTCATGTGAAATAAAATTCTCAGTTTCTTGTAATTGTTGACCAGCTATAATGAAATCTATATTAGCTGCTTCTAGTTCTTTTAATAAATCAACATCACCTAATTGTTTAGATCTAATATTAAGATTTGGCGCTTCTTTTTCTAAAACTTCTGCTAATTTAGGAAAAAGAATAGAAGCTGTATAATTTGAAATTGCTATATTGTATTCATTTGTTGAACCTTTTGGATCAAAACTAGTTGGATCAAAAGCATTTTCTACTAAATTTATAGCTTGGCGAATTGGAGGAGCTAATTCTAATGCTCTTGAAGTCGGCACTACACCATCAGTAGAACGGACAAATAAATCATCTTTAGCTATATATCTTAGTCTATTTAAAGCATTGCTTACCGCAGGCTGCGTCATTCCAATTCTTTTTGCAGCACGTGTCACGTGTTTTTCTCTCATTACCGCATCAAAAACTATTAATAAATTTAGGTCAACTAATGCAATATTCATCATTCATAATATTGATAATAGTCATTACTATAATAAATTTTATTAATTACTATATAGGTTCTATATTATTGATTGTAAAGAGAAAAAACAGTTTATCCTCCTCTTCTCCCTATAAAAAAGCCCTTATCCCAGGGCTTTTTTTATTTCAATTATTTTTCTCTAAAAATTTAATTATTAATTCGAAGCCAATTCAATCAATTGATTATCTTTATAAGCATATTCTTTTGTAAATGTATATTCTTTGCCATCTGTATCATTCGCAGTGATCTTTAATTTACCGCCTTTATTTGTAGAAAAATTAAATCTAAAAGTTGGATCTTGACTAATAGAAATATCAGAATCAAGAGACATCAAAATTTCATCATTATAAGTTATATTAACTTTTTCTATATAAAAAGCTTCAATCATTTGTGTTGTTACCGGATCTGCTTGCAATCCATTAAATTGTGGATGTGAAATCATTATTTTTGCTTCAACTTTCCCATTTTCTTTGTTTTTCATTTTAACTTTCATCTTTCCTGCATTTGCAATCATATTAGCCATATCACCTAATGGCGGCGCTGCGCAGCCTCCTGATGCTTTTACAAAATTTGCAGCCATAAAATAATCTCCTTTATCTGTTTCAGCTATAACCCTTACATGCGAATATGCATCTAATCTAATTCTAGTAGATAAATCTATTTTATTTAATTTATTAGTAAAAGAAAAAGAACCAGAATATGGAGATGGATTCATATCTATTACAAGATGGACTTTAGAAATATAACCATTTTTAATTTCTGCAGTTTTAAAATTTATAGGAACAAATGCGCCGTCTGGTGCTCTTTTTGGTGTTGTCAATTCAATAATTCCATCGCCATTTTTTATTTCTTTATCACCAAATACAGATTCTTTTAATTCTAGCCATCTAGCTTCTCTACACTCTTCACTTTTTGAACAATATGCTTCATCTGCTGCTTTAATATAAGAAACAGAAAAAAACATAAAAAAAACTATATATATAAAACGTTTCATAACTCAGTTAATAATATAATAAATATTATAATTTAAGTAACTAATATTTTAAAAATCAATATTCCCACTCATATCTCATGAATGTTCTAGCAACATTTCCTGGATTAACTCTATCAAATAGAACCCAATTTTTTTTCTCAGATTGCGCTGCAGTTTTTATAACTTGCTCAGCAGGAATATCTTTTTTTAATGATTCAATAACATCGTTATATAAAACTGTTAAATATTTTTTAGTTTTATTTAAAGCGGTTCTATCAGTTTGCATTTTTCCATGCCCAGGTATCATAATTTTAAAATCTACTTTTGCAATTTCATCTAATAATTTTATCCATTCCTTAGTTAACCCATCCATTGTTGGCGCTCTTTCGTCTTGTACTAAGTCTCCAACAAAAAAAGTTTTAGTTTTTAAATCAAGAACTGTTGCATCGCTATATGTGTGTGCTGTTGGATGAGATGTTAATAACAATTCTCTGTTTCCTAGATCAATTATTATTTCATTTGATATTTTTTTTGTTTCATCTGAAGAAGTAGTAGCGATTATTTTATGAGGAAATATAATGCTGGTCCCTTTTACTTTATCACCAGCTTCAACAATTTGCCTTACATATTGTGATCCTCTTTCTTTAAGAAATTTTTTTAAATTGTAATGGCCATATACAGTAGCTCCTTCTGAAACAAATGCACTATTTCCAAAAACATGATCTTGATGACCATGGGTATTAATTACATACTTTATTGGTTTTTTTGAAATTTTTTTTATAGCTAATTTGAATGCTTCTCCAACTTGATGTGAACCACCTGTATCAATAACAGCTATTGAATCATCACCAATAATAAAGCCTAAATTTGCAATATCACCAACATTATCTTTTTCTTCATAAAAATGCTCATGTTTTCCATAATGAATATAAATTCCATCTGCAATTTCAACAACTTTTAATGGTTTAAGAGTTTCAGCGTTTAAGAAATTAATAAAAATAATAAAAAATATTTTTACAAAAAATATTTTTTTAAACATATTTTTTTTATAATCCATGTGGTTTAACAATTACTAAATTTTGTCCACCATCTTCCCATAAATCGGTTCCTGGGAATAAAAAAACATTGCTATATCCTAATTTAACAGCTCTTTCTGCTGCTATTTTTGAATAATATCCTCTTCTACAAAAGAAAATTATTTTTTGATCTTTATTATTTTTTGTTATTTTTTTTAATTGAGAATTTAAATATTTCCTTTGTTCAGGGGTTAAAGTTTCTCTTCCTATATTTGGAAGCCAGATAGAACCTGGTATTGAATATCTTTTAGGAGGGAACCATTTTTTATTTTCAATTTTATCTGGTTTTTCATCTTTTTTCCAAACGTCAATCAATATTGCATTTCTTGACTTTACAATTTCTCTTATTTCTTCAATATCTAAAATTTCTATATTTTCCGAATGAACTTCCCATTCAACTGGATTATTTGCCGCTAGCAATATAGAAAAATTTGTAAAAAATATAAAAGAAAATAACAACAAATATAAGTATAAATTAATAAAAAGTTTCATTTCAATTTTTAATATATTTTAATATATTTACATGTCAAATTTATATGTTTTTTTAATAATAAACTATGTTAACTAATTGTTTTAATTAAATTAATTTATAATAATGTGTCCAAACTCAAATGTGGCATAAATGTGGCAAAAAAAATGTTGACTATTTAACTTTAGTAAGTAATTTAATTAGTGGGCTTATACGATTGTGTATTAGCTCTTTGTATATACATTTCATATTCGGGAGGAAATCTTATATGAAAAAATCACTTAAAGTTGCTTTATTAGCTTCTTCAGCAATTGCTGTTGCTGCTGGTGCGAGTGCAAACTCAGGTCTAGCTAAGCTAATAAACAATTCAAACAATTGGGCTCACCCAAGTGGAGACTTTAATTTGCATAGACATACTAAGTTAAAGCAAATTAATAAAAGCAATGTTAAAGATCTTAAAGTTGCTTGGACTTTCTCTACTGGTGTTCTTCGTGGACACGAAGGTGGACCTCTTGTTATTGGGGATACTTTGTACATTCATTCTGCATTCCCAAATAACGTTTATGCTATCGACTTAAATAACCCAGGCAGAATTATCTGGGAATATAATCCTAAGCAAGATCCAGACGTTATCCCAGTTATGTGCTGTGATACTGTTAACAGAGGTCTTTCTTATGGTGATGGAAAAATCTTCCTTCAACAAGCTG
>MDTE01049392.1_pt1 | contig 59470 bp, 50 predicted proteins | sample 811231 | NCBI WGS metagenome assembly MDTE01 (sample SAMN05326651, study PRJNA326480) | marine metagenome | isolation source: seawater | place: Indian Ocean: Red Sea | collected 2010
CCGGGGATTCACCCGAGACAGTCACTGTCTCTTCGATTCCACCGACCGACATGGTCCCATCCTGCGTCTGGGTAAAGTTCGCCGGCACCTCAACCCCTTCAGCAACAAAGGTCGAGAATCCCGGGAGGGTCATCGTAACGGTATACGTACCAGCCGTAAGACCGATGATGGTGTACCGGCCCGTGCCATCGGTCACCGCAACGCGGCTTCCTTCAATCAGCAATGGGCTGGATGCTTCCACAGTAACGCCCGGTAGGACGCCGCCTGTGTTGTCGGTGACTTCACCCGTGATTTGTGTCTGGGCAAAGGCTGCGGCTGGTACGAGGACCACCGCGAGCGCGACAAGGAACAACTTCGACAGTTTCATACTGTTCTTCCTCCTCCGGGGCATACACGTAGCACACCCCGCACCCATTACTAAGCAAGAACCGTTCCAGAAAATCAAAAAATCTAAATATTTGTTTTACACGGGGTAAACCGCACTAAAACAGATACTTCTGTCTAACAACCAAAAGTAGACCAAAATTTGAAGTGGGATGGTGATTCAATCCATTGGACACTTAATCCAACATCTTGGATTACTGCTGATTTTGGCTGAAAAATGTACGTGCAGGCCGTCCCTGTTCATAGAGGGCAAGTGCTTCTGCCATCATTCTTGCCACATCAGAACGATCATTTTGTTCGGCAACACTCATCGCCTGACGTTGCCAGTTGGCGGCCTCGTCGTACCGCCCGACCTCGGCCAAAGCCATCGCCATCGTTTCATACATCTCGAGACTGACCGGCCCCTTAAATCGCTCCTGCATAATGGAAACCGCTTCCATACCATCGCGGACCTCGTCGTCTGGCGCCGCGGCAAGAATCCGTACTAGAAGATCAGAAAGACCAGGATGGTCCGCATGGATAATCACTCCTTGTCGTAAGCCATCACGCGCTTCACGAAACTGCCCCACTTGAATCTGCGTCATCGCTCGCGCCATCCACCCATCGACAAAAGACGGATCAAGTTCAATCACCCGATCGAGTTGATCCACTGCACCCTCAAATTGACCCGTGGCACGCAGCGCATCGGCTAACCCGAGCCGTGCCTGAAAATAATTAGGTCGAATAGCCACAGCCGTTTCAAACTGTTCGAGCGCCTCGGGAAATCGTCCGCCTTCAAGCAATAACGCCCCGAGCCCCAAATGCGAATCTGCATATTCGGGGTCAAGGCGAAGGGCTTCCGTAAACTGCTCACCGGCGCCACGAGTATCCCCCATCACCATCAGCGTGGCCCCCAACCAGTGGTGTAATCCAGCATCATCAGGCGTTTCCGCGAGCCCTTCACGAAAAATGACGGCCGCCTCTTCATACCGCCCCTCACCCATGGCCTGGGTACCTCGGTTTTCATACGCCCGTGCACTTTGCAGCAAGCCGTCATAGGCGGCCATCAATGGGTCATCAGGCCGCGGAGGGTCTCCTCCTCGCTGCTGGAGATGAAACTCGACTTTTTCCAGATCACCCAGCGTGCGATAGGCGGCCGCGAGACTATAGTGCAGGTTCCACGCGTTCGGACCCACATCCAACGCCTGCTCAAGATACGTCACGGCTCGCTCAGCATCCCCCGCGGCCAAGGCCGCGCGCCCCATGCCGGACAAGGCCGCGACTGACGACGGGTCCGCCTCCAGAGCCTGACGAAATGATGTCTCCGCGTCCTCAGGCCGACTGGCATCAAGGTAGACCTCACCAAGCCACACTTGAGCGGCCAAATAGCCTGGGTCAAGTTGAAGCGCGCGCCGATAAAACTCGATCGCGCCTTCCGTATCACCATTTTCACGCAATAACTGGGCCAAATAATACGGCCATCGCAGTTCATCAGGGTCTTGCGCATGCGCGTGCAAAAATGCGTCCGTCGCTGTGGCGTCAAGGTTCGCCGCCATTAAAATCATGCCCAATTCCCCGTGCGCCTCACTTAGCGCGGCTACTGAGTCCCCGTCGCTTTCTCGTAACCGCACAACACGGTCATATTGACCTTGAATTTGACCCTGGATGGATGCCGACAACTGCGACAATTCCGGGAGAACGACCGGTGTCAGCTCCTCTGAGAAGCGAGACAGGTCCGGCTGAGTTTCAGCATCGTTCGACGCTACCACTGCCGGCTCAGCAGGGGCCACCGCCAGCTCAGTCTGCGACTCAGGCGCGGGCCCGCACGCCACACCAGTAACCACAATAATGAAGCCGGTAAACCAGGGTGTAACTGTCTGTCTACTCATGGTGACACTTGATCGCCAGTCCCTTGAATTACTGTTGTGTACTGGTCAATAGGTAGGTCAGACCATTCTTCAACTATCCCACCTGGCCAAGTCACACGAACTCGTGGTGCCGTGGTTTCGCCTGCCAGTCCCACAAGCACTCTTGGATCATTGGCGGAGGCATAACTACCATCAGACCGCGCACGACGCCACAAAGTTGCCCCGTCTGAAAGCACGAACGCAACCCGAGCACCGAGCATATCACGCGGCGCGAGCCGACCGATAAGCTCCAACCCAAGCCAGTGGTTGTGCTGGCCAACGGCATTAATCAGCAATCGTGCCGGTCCGGCCGTATTCGTAATGATCAGGTCCGTGTCACCATCGTTGTCAAGATCGCCGAAGGCCGCACCACGACTCACTTCAGACAACTCAAAGACAGTACCTGCGCGATCCGTCACATCTTCAAACCTACCGCCCCTGAGATTCTGAAATACCTGATTACGCTGGTCTAAGGGAAGTGGATTGTCCGGACTTAAACGTTCGATATCGGTCGTTACCGTCCCGTTAACGGCAATCAGGTCTTGCCATCCATCATTGTCGATGTCGATCCATGCAGTCCCGAATCCAGTGTACGGCAGACTCGGTCCACGAATACCCCGGGGCGCACTGAGATCTTCAAAGAGCCCCGTTCCATCGTTGACGTACAGCGTGCTACCCTGGCCCGTCAGTTCAGTAATAAATAAGTCTTCATCACCATCATTATCAAAATCGCCTGCGTCAACTCCCATATCCGCCTTGGCATTGCCACCAGCACCCAGTGCCGCTCCAGATAGCAACGCCATATTTTGAAAAGTGCCATCCTGTTGGTTGATCCACAGTTGGTTCTCCATCTGGTCATTAGCAACAAACAGGTCGATCCAACCATCATTGTTGAAGTCCGCAGTCGCATTTCCAAGCGCCGGCCCGAAATCCCGCGCCAGACCGGCAGCCGCCGTTACATCCAAAAACGTGCCATCCCCCTGGTTCCGGTACAACACGTTTGTCTGTGGCAACCCTGACTCCGGCGCACAATAGTCAGCAACACCAGATGGTGCGTAGCACTGCGTGTGCGTCTCGAGTGTGTATGCCAGGTAGTTCCCGACAAAGAGGTCTAGAAAACCGTCGCGGTCATAATCCAGAAAGGTCGCCGGGACCCCCCAAGACACATCGTCTGTCCCGGAGACTTCCGACACATCCATAAACGTGCCATCCCCAAGATTCCGGAACAGCTGGTTTGGGCCAAAGCGGGTAACATACAGGTCAACCCACCCGTCATTGTCATAGTCACCCGTAGCCACACCAATCCCGTAACCCCGCGACTGCAGTCCACTTTCACCGGTCACATCTGTAAACCGCAGCATCCGCGATCCATCAGAATGCACCTCAAGATCGTTACGGAACAATCGATCGGTAAGTGGCTGTCCCTCTGGTGGAGCAATAAGTGGGTCACCATCGCCCAGCAAGTCACCCTGTGGGATGTACACATCAAGGTCACCATCGTTGTCGTAATCGAACAGACCGACTCCCGGCCCCATCATCTCCGGCGTGTAAAAACCACCCGTCATGCCATTAAAGTGGATGTAGTTAAGACCGGTCGCCTCCGCCCGGTCAACGAACCACTCGGCCTCAGCATCCAGCAATGTCGTTGTGGCACTCGTGTCTGATTCCGAAACGACCGGAGTATCGGTGCCACAGGCAGCGAACAGCCCAACAACGAGAATGGGGAAATACCCTAGAAATCGTCGCATCACCGAGGTTCGACGTGCATCCCCTCATGATCTACACGGAATTCAACAGATTCAAGTGGCACAGTCTCATAGGACGCATCGTTCTCAACGATCCGAATAACCCGATTAACAGGAACGTCGGTAAATGTCTGCGTGAGACCGGTTGTCGGCCAAAAGACCTCTAACGTCTCGAGACGTGACGCTGTCCCGAGACCAATAGTTTGGCGCAAAGGATTCGCCCCGAAGGATCCCCCGCTATTAACATGACGATAGATGGAACGACTCGTACCATTCTCGGTGACCTGCGCGTGAATCCGCGCCCCGATCGCCGACCTGTTTGACCGGTCCCCCACCAAATGCACCGTGATCCATTGATGCCCAAACCCAGGGTTCTCATACAGAGCATTGTTAAATCCATCGACTGGAAACGCCCCGCCCATTTGTTGAAAGACGTCATTGTCACCGTCGTTATCGAAATCGGCAAAAATAACCGCATGCCCTTTCTGAAGATGACCAAACCCACCTGAATAGGTCACATCGGCAAATCCAGCACCACCTTGATTCCGGTACATGACGTTCGGCATCACGCTTTGCAGGAAAGGATCGCCGGTACCGAGATAGAAGTCGAGATAGCCATCGTTGTCGAGGTCCCCAAAATTCGCACCCATCGGCGCTGTTGGCGCCGCGAGTCCGTAGTCAACAGAGACCTCCTCAAAACGACCATCGCCAGTGCCACGATGGAGCCCTGCGAGGGTTCCATCAACCGGCAAACCGAGCGCAGTCGCAGCCAAGTCATAGATTTTGGCGTGATACGTACTGATGAAGAGATCCAACGCACCATCGTTATCAAAATCCCAAAACCACGCTGGAAAACTGCGTAACGGTTCTGCAACATCAAGTTGCTCAGCCACGTCCGTGAACGTACCGTCGCCATTGTTTCGATATAAACGATTGCTCTGTCCGAGGTTGGATACAAAAAGATCCGGAAATCGATCGGCGTCGTAGTCGCCCCAGACTACCGCCTTCGTAAAACGATCATTCGTAACACCAGCATCGACGGCAACATCGGTAAAGGTGCCGTCGTTATTGTTACGAAATAGCTGACTGGGCGCCTGCAATGACGCAGTCCATTCGTTGCCGACGTACAAGTCAAGGTCACCATCATTATCGTAGTCGGCCCACGACGCGGTCTGCGTCGGATAGTGCGCATGTCCAAGACCGACATCGAACGTCACGTCACTAAACGTTCCGTCGCCATTGTTCCGCAGTAACGAGTTCGGATGTTGTCCATGCTCTCCCATCCAAGCACCGCGGAGCACCAAAACATCCACGTAACTATCGTTATCGTAGTCAGCCTGAACAAGGTTCAGTCCACCCAAAAGTCCTTCAAGCCCGGCCTGCCGAGTCGAGTCAGTGAATGTGCCATCCCGGTTGTTAAGAAAGAATCGCATCTGGCCATTCGGGTCCCAAGTTGATTCCATAAGATCCAGATAGCCGTCGTTGTCGAAATCGTCAGCAATTGCACCACCACTCAAATCAAATGTATCGATCCCGAGATGCGGTGCAATGTTGTCGAACCGGGGGATCGACTCATCTGATTCAAACGCACTCGGCGGTATCAAATAGGCTTCAGGAACCTGATCCGGATAGCCTCCAATAGTGATAAAGCCAATATTGAGTAGCCATCTCGCCGCCAAATGCAATGATTGCGTCGACCGATTCAAGAGACTGAAGTCAGGAAGTATTTCAAGAATCTCAGTAAAGGCTGCAATGGCATTCCGTGACGGGTCTGGGAGCGTATGTATCCCTCCACCTCGCAGTGGCAAAATACAGCTGTCGGCAGAATGATTAAGCGCACAGTTCTGTGTCTCACCCAATCTCAAGTACGCAATCCCGAGACTAAACAAACTGTCGACTCTCGTCGACAGTGCGGCATCCTGCACAAGATCTCGCGCATGAGTGTAGTACCGAATCGCTTCGAGTTGATTTCCGAAGCGTAGTTCCTCATCAGCCAAGCGACTCGTCACCTGAAACTCTGTCGCCGCCGTTGCATCCGAGGGTAATGCCGCAAGTTCATCACGTGCCAGTCGTACAAGTCCTTCACCGACGTACTCATTGGTAGCATCGGTGTCAGCGGCAATCTGCTGCAACAATGCAAGCATCTGGCGATGCCCAGGTGAGATATCTGGCGATGGTGATCCTTGGAGCGTCGTCGACTGTGCCTCGACACACCGTTGGTCAAGTACAATCGTTCCGAGTACGAGCACCGCAACACCAAAGACTGCAACCCCCATACGAGGCGTCCGCACTGAATGACGACGTAAGGTGGTTCTAACGCGTCCTCCGGTAGACCAGCAAAGACATCCCATATTTCTTAATCAGCATTCTACGGTGCCCCGACACATTTCAACAACGATGGCAGGGTACACTAACGGGTGTGACGCGTGTCGCCTTTATCAGCCTAATCGCTCTGATCTTCAACAGCGCCTGCCTTATTGCTTTTCCCACGGCTTCGATCTGGTATTTCGCAAACGTGGTGCTACACCCGGTAATCGGACTCGTTGTTCTCGGTGCCTGTGCCTGGCTAGTCAAGAGGGACCACTGGGCATCTTCCGTGTTCTTGAGAATCGGCCTCCTAGTACTAGCAATCGGACTGACTTTCGGCATGGGACTCACCATCATCGGAACAACGACATGGACGCGAATCCTCGCTTATTCTTATGTTGGAACTACGGTGACCGGAGTACTCCTCCTGGCGATCCACTTATGGCGCAATCCCCAGAAGAGCCCCTCCGGGTTATCCACCGTCTTCGTACGAGGGTCGCTTGCTATTGCAGTGCTCTGTTTACTGTTGGCCCCAGCAGCACGCATATGGCATGACGCCGCATGGCGCGCAAACCACCGTGTGGAAAACCCCACACAAGTTCCACTGACGATGACCGAAGAAGCCAATGGCCCCACGAATCCATTTTTCCCGTCATCAGCCACGACGACCACCGGTGAGGTCATTCCCTCAGATTTTTTTCTGACAAGTGAAACGTGCGGTCGCTGCCATCGTGACATCTATGACCAATGGAATGCCTCGGTACACCACTTCTCGTCATTCAATAACCAATGGTACCGAAAATCGATTGAGTACATGCAGGATGTTGTCGGGACCGAACCCTCCAAGTGGTGTGCAGGATGTCACGACCATGCTGTGTTCTTTAACGGTCAGTTCGACCGTCCAATCCGGGAACAGATCGACACCCCCGAAGCACAAGCGGGACTCGGTTGTACCTCCTGTCATTCTATCGTGCACGTCGGTAGCACCATGGGGCAGGGCGACTTCGTTATCGAATATCCTCCCCTGCACGACCTCGCCACCAGCGACAACCCAGTGTTATCGTGGACCCATGACCAACTCGTGGCTGTAGCACCGGAACCCCACCGCCGGACCTTTCTAAAACCGTTTCATCGAGAACAATCTGAAGCTTTTTGTTCAACCTGCCACAAAGTACACCTCGATACACCGGTCAATGATTATCGATGGATTCGGGGGTTCAACGCGTACGATAACTGGCAAGCGTCGGGGGTCTCCGGTGAAGGCGCTCGGTCGTTTTATTACCCTCCTCAGGCCCAGACCTGTAACGACTGTCATATGCCGCGCGTCGCCTCGGACGACCCGGCCGCAAAAGACGGCTACGTGCGATCCCATCGATTCGCGGCTGCCAACACGGCCATCCCGTTCGTCAACGGTGACGCTGAACAATTACGAGCCGTGCAGGATTTCCTGAAAGCCGGCCAGGTTTCCGTCGATATTTTTGGTATCAGCCGCGTCGAGGAAGCTCCCACTTTACCGGAACAACCACTGGCAGCAGATAACATCCCGACGATTGCTAGTACATTTGGCGTTGGAGAAGAATCCCCCTCACTTGGGATCCGTGGTGTACCAACGACCGGTCCAGTGGCAGAAGTCTTTGCACCGCTCGACGTAACACCTGTCGCGGTACGGCGCGGTGAATCCATTCGCGTGGAAGTCGTTGTCCGCACGAGAAACGTCGGGCATTTCTTTCCCGGTGGAACGGTCGATGCCTTTGATGTGTGGGTGGAGTTCGAAGCGTTCGATGATCGAGGGCGTGTCCTACTTCATAGTGGTTCCGTTGATAATGGTGGTCAAGGTGCCGTCGATCCAACTGCCCACTTCTACCGAAGTCGCCAGTTGGATGCGCATGGCAACGTAATCAATAAAAGAAACGCCTGGATGACGCGGTCCGTGGCATATGTCCGACTCATTCCTCCCGGCGCAGCCGATACGATTCACTATCGCCTTCGTGTCCCAGACGACGCGGGAAACCAGATTTATTTACGTGCGAAGGTAAATCACCGCAAATTCGACTGGTGGTACACCCAGTGGGCGTATGCAGGTATCCGAGACCCGAATGACGACAGTGGGCCACCGACCTCCGCATACGATGATGGTCAATGGGTCTTCACCGGCGACACCTCGCAGGTATCTGGTGATTTGAAGGCAATTCCGAATATACCAATCACTGTGATGGCCGAAACCGAAGCAGCTCTGACCGTCATTGATGAAGCCGACACAATCCCTGACCCACCAAGCCTCTCAACACCATCATCCAATATTCGCGAACGGTGGAATGACTACGGGATTGGACTGTTGTTGCAAGGTGATCTCCGTGGCGCTGCCGAAGCATTTCGCCGGGTAATGCTCATTGACCCTGATTACGCTGATGGACCAGTCAACTTGGCACGTGTCCTGCTCCAAGAGGGGGATGTCGACAATGCGATTCCGCACCTCGAAACGGCACTGACATTAGTCCCTGACCTCGCGCGCGCACATTTCTTCCTAGGGTCAGCACTTCGGACTCTTGGCCGCTATGACCAAGCTCTGACCCACTTCCAAGTGGTACGCTCACAGTACCCACGTGACCGTGTTGTACTTGGAGAAATTGGCCGCGTACATTTTCTTGAGAGACGATTTGAAGAGGCGATCAAGACCTTTCAGGACGTTCTCCGTATCGACCCAGAAGACTTACTTGCACACTACAACCTAATGCTGGCCTATCGCGGCAACGGCGACACGGAACAGTCCGAGCGAGAACGAATACTGTACGAAAGGTTTAAAGCCGATGAACCGTCGCAGGCCATTACAGGACCCTATTTGTTGGATGCCCCGGAAGATAACAACGAACGTCAACCGGTTCATGAGCACTAATTGCCGAGACCTGTAATACTGGTGTTGTCGTGAGACGTGCGTGCCTAGGAATTAGTTGCTTCCTCTGCCTGCTGTGTCTTTCGGTCGCAAGAACTCAGCCGAGCGCTCAATTCGTTGACGTCACGGCTCTGACCGGCATTGCTTTTGACCATCACAGTGGCGCGACGGGCAACAAATATTTACCTGAAACACTCGGCGCTGGTGTCGTGATGCTCGATGTTGATGCGGACGGCTGGCAAGACCTCTTATTCGTGAACTCGACGGATTTGCCGTCAACAAACACGAGCCACACGACTGCCGCTCTCTACCGGAACAATGGGGATGGCACTTTCACAGACATCACGAACACGTCTGGCCTGAACATCCCCATTTATGGCATCGGTGGCACTGCCGCCGATTACAACAACGACGGACACACTGACATCTATCTGACAGCCGTGGGCCCAAATTACCTCTTCCGCGGACAAGGTGACGGTAGCTTTGTTGATGTCACAACTGAAGCCGGAGTCGGTGACGACCGTTTTTCCACCAGTGCGCTTTGGTTTGATTACGACAACGACGGTGCCCTCGACCTTTTCGTAGGAAATTACGTTGACTGGAACATTGACAACGATTTGTTCTGCTCCCTTGATGGGGAACGTAAATCTTATTGCACACCTGAGTCCTACTCCGGTCAACGACCTACTCTCTATCGTAACCGTGGCGATGGGACATTCACTGACGTAACGGCAACTGCTGGACTCGATGACCCGTCATTAAAAGCGTTGGGTGTCACGATGTTTGATCACGACACGGATGGATGGATGGATTTGTTTGTGGCGAATGACACTGAACCAGACCGGCTGTACCACAATCAGCAGAACAGCACGTTTGAAGATATCGGCGTGACTGCGGGCGTGGCATTCAGCGAAACCGGCGTCGCACGGGCTGGCATGGGAGTTGACGCCGCCGATTATGACGGGTCCGGAAGACCAAGTTTAATGATTGGTCACTTCTCAAACGAAATGATCGCGCTCTACCACAATGAAGGAAATAGTTTATTTATCGATGAAGCACCGCGGTCACCGATTGGTCGTGCCTCACTCCTCACCCTCGCGTTTGGTTGTTTTTTCTTTGACTACGACCTTGATGGCCGACTTGATATTTTTGTGACGAATGGCCACGTTGCCGACGACGTGGAACGCGTGCAGTCCCGCGTCACCTACGCTCAAACGCCCCATTTGTTTCGCAATCGTGGCAACGGAGATTTTGAAGAGGTCTCCCCATCCCCAGGCGGCGCCTTAGCCAGTCCAATGGTCGGCCGAGGAACCGCTTACGGCGACCTCGACAATGACGGGGACCTTGACATTGTGGTCACCACCAACAATGGTCAAGCTCAAGTCATTCGAAACGATGTCCCGCGCACAGGAAATGCGCTCCGCGTGCAACTTCGTGGAACCAACTCCAATCGTGACGGGATCGGTGCACGTGTTGAGGTTGAACTAAACGACGGATCCACAATATGGCGACTGGTCAAAACCGGATCGAGTTATGCCTCACAAAGCGAACGCCCTCTCACCTTCGGACTCGCCAAAACAGTAACTATCAATTCGCTACGCGTGAGATGGCCAAGCGGTCAGACCGACATCGTCCACGGCGTCGTCGGTAACCAATCAGTCTTGGTTCGAGAAAACGATGGAATCGTCGCCGCAACACCGATCGGATACGCACAATGAGGTCATGGCGAATCGTCAGCGTGTTTTGTGCTCTTAGCTCTGTCATCTCATGCAGTGGAGCACCGCCAGAGCCTGAAAGGCGTGAGGATGCCTATCGAGCCAATAACCATGGCGTAGCGCTCCTTGAACAATTTGACTACCAAGGAGCGGCAGAGTCTTTTCGGGAAGCCACTGCTTTGAATGCAGCGCTTGGAATCGCACACCTCAACCTTGCAGTGGCTCTCTACCATGCACAGGATTTTGGTGACGCTGAACGTGCTGTACGGACATCAATACCGTTACTACCGTCAGGACTACAACCACCCTATCTGCTCGGTCTAATCGCACGCGCACAAAACCAACCGAATAATGCACTCGACGCATTTTTGGAGGTCCTTGAATCCGATCCATTGGATGTCGGCGCAAACATCAACGCCGGACAACTTTATCTTGAAAGACAAGAGTACGAAACGGCGATCGAGTACCTGCGGCGTGCGTTTACGCAGGAGCAACACAACGTCACGGCAAGCTACAACCTAGGGTTGGCTCTTGTGCGTAATGGAAATACCGAGGAAGGTCAGCAGTTCTTGGACACAGCGCAAGCGTTACGGGCGACGAACTACGGCATCACATACGGGCCTGGGTACCTCAATGAAGGCCGATACGCTGTTGCCCTCGCCTCCACCGGAGCCGAACCAGAATTGGTGGACCAAAACGTACCATCGGCAAACTTTACCTTGGTCAACATTGCGTCAACTCGGCCGGTCGGTTCGCCGGAGGAAGAATCACCATTTGGTCGAAGTTATACAGCCGACGACCTAAACGACCTCACAGCATTACAGCTTGCTGCGTCCCTTGGCGGAGGACTAACTGCCATTGATTACGACACCGATGGTGACCTCGACCTGTTCCGTGCAAGTCCCACCGGTGAGCAACTCTTACAAAACAATGGGAGCAACAATTGGTCCGATGTTACCAGCACGGTCGCACTGTCTGGTACCCCGCCGAACAGCACCCCTATCGGGGCTGTTACGCTGGACTATAACAACGACCATGCCCCTGACCTGTTTGTCATCCGCCAGGGCACTAGCAGTCTTTACCGCAACGACGCTGGGCGGTTCAGTGACGTTACCGACAGCGCAGGAATCCCTCAGTTACCATATCTACCCGGCGCAGCAGCCGCGATGGATGTCGACCACGACGGTGACGCTGACCTTTTGATTGCTGGGCTTGTCGACATTACCGCGACACAACAAACACTCGGCAACAGAACCGTCACCTTCCCACAAGAATTTGCTCCAGCGCCATTGTTGCTGCTGCGCAATAATCAAAATGGAACCTTCACAGACATCACGACGCAGGCCGGACTGACCTCAACTGGACACGCGATCGCTATTGTTCCAGCCGACTTCAATAATGGTCGCGATATCGATTTGCTTATTGTCGACCGTGCCGATTCACCACGACTCTTCCTGAACCAACGAGATTTCACATTTCGCGACGTAACGAATACTGTCGGACTCACACGGAATGGATCCATCACGACCGGAGTAACGGCCGCTGATCTCAATCATGACGACTATCCCGACATCGTCTTCGCAGGAACCACCAGCGCGGATAGCACCATTGCGCTCAGTGACGGGCAAGGTGGTTTCACCATAACTCAGGCGCCAACAGGTGCTCAAGACGCACAGATCCTGCAGTTATTTGATTACGATAACGATGGGCTACTTGATCTCCTTAGCTGGACATCAGATGGCGTCCGACTGGCTCGAAACCTCGGAACCTCCTGGGCCGATGTGTCCGAGGCAACACTCTCCGCCCAACCGACACTTCCGTTCACGACAACAGCCTCGGGATTAGTTGTAGCTGACTTTGACCTGGACGGAGACACTGATTTCGTCACCGCAACGACCGGATCAGTACTGCTTGCAGAAAACAGCGGTACGCCGAACAGTTCTTTGCGGGTGTCCCTGCGCGGCACGGCGAGTAATCGACTCGGTATCGGTGCAAAAGTTCAACTGCGAGCCGGTAGCTTGAGCACCCGACTGGATACAACATCCACCACCCCCTCAATCGGACCAGCAGATCTTGTGTTTGGCCTCGGGGCTCGGCCAGGGGCCGACGTTGTCCGTGTCCTTTGGCCGTCAGGTATCGTCCAGGCTGAAGTCCCACAAACAGAGGCTGCACTAACGACACTCGTTCCGGTCCAGGAACTCGACCGAGAACCGTCCTCCTGCCCACTACTCTTCACGTGGAATGGAACGCGGTTTGAGTTTATTACAGACTTTCTTGGTGGTGGTGAAATGGGCTATTGGCACGGCCCTGACCACTACAACACACCGGACCCGGTTGAATACGTACGGATACCTGGAGACCGATTACAACCGCGAGACGGACAACTTGAACTCAGAATTACAAATGAACTGGAAGAAGTCATTTTCTTCGATCACCTGTCCCTGATATCCGTGTCACATCCGAGTGACATTACCGTCTATCCCAACGAGGGACAGACCGTTCCACCAAAACCACATCGACTCCACGGTGTCCGAGACATCCGCACACCCGTTCGTGTTTTCAATGACAAGGGAACGGACATGACCGACCGCATTGCGGCACTTGACCGTCGATACCCAGATGAATTCGGGTTAAAACCGTTTAGAGGCTACGCGGAACCGCACACATTAACCGTTGACCTCGGTCCACGAAACGACGAAGCAATCACTCTACTTCTGACTGGATGGACCGATTACGCATTTTCGAGTGACAACGTGGCAGCCCATCAAGCCGGCCTCACCCCATCACTACCTGCACTGCAAATCAAGAACGGTGTTGGAAACTGGCGTCATGCCGTCGATATAGGCATACCCGTCGGTCGACCACAGACGATCGCCCTTGATCTAACTGGCCACCTCCACCCAGGAGAACACGAAGTACGGATTGTGACAGACATGCGAGTGTACTGGGATCAGATTCAAGTCGGCCGACCCGTCTCTCTCGACGACATCGAAGACCACGCAGTTGTGCGAGAGCAGACGCTTCACGCAACCACGGCCGAACTCCGAACACGAGGGTTTTCAAAAGAACTGCACCCCAATGGAACCCAGCCGACAACATACGACTACGAACAGGTGTCACTTTTGTCTCCGTGGAAAACCATGTCAGGTTCGTACACACGGCCAGGCGACGTTCGCGAACTGTTAGCAGTGAGCGATGATCTGTTCACAATCGCCAAGGATGGCGACGAAATTGTTTTAAGTTTCGATGCTGCACAACTCGATTCCTTACCAACAAACTGGACTCGAACGTATCTCCTCCGAACCGATGGCTTTAGTAAAGAAATGGACATTAACTCCGCCAGTCCGGACAGCGTCGAACCACTCCCCTTTCACGCAATGAGCGCGTATCCCTATAGTGACTCCGAACACTATCCCAAGACACGGGCTCATGAGACGTATCGCGGAACATTTAATTCTCGTCACGTTGTGCAGTCCATCCCGCGTATCGACGTAGTGCAATAGGAGAGGAATGGAACATATTCGGTATTCAGTCGCCACGTGTCAGACCGATCTTCCCAACCCAATCGACCGGTTGCACATGCATAGCAATACCACACGCATGCTTGAGATGGTTGACTCCGCAGTCACAGGAAGCATGCCCTTCTTGCCTGTGCGCCTCGTCGTGTTTCCTGAATTTGCACATGCAGCCCCCATCTACCAGACAGCGGAAGAAATTCGAAGAAAACTTGCCGTCTCCATCCCCAATGAACATACGGAACAACTGACGGCCAAGGCTCGCGAGCATACCGTTTATATCCAAACCGGCACGATGCTAGAAGAAGATCCAAAATACCCGGGGGCCATCTTCAACACCTCCTGCCTTATTGGCCCAGACGGCATCTTGACGAAATATCGAAAAGTAAATCCGTGGATTCCCTTTGAAGTTCATACTAGCCCGCACGATATACCAAGCTACGACGAACCGCTCTTTCCAGTGGCTGACACTCCCATCGGTCGACTCGGCTGCGCCATCTGCTACGACTGGCTTTTTCCAGAGGTTCTCCGTCAATTAACTGCCAACGGTGCTGAAGTACTGGTTCGTGTCTCGGCCTATATGGATCCATGGGGAGCAACGGAGCCGATGGCCTGGTGGACCATTATCAATCGAGCGCGAGCCTTGGAAAATCTCAGCTATGTCGTTGCGGCTAATCAAGGCGCCAGCTTGCGTCACTACCCACCCTACTCTTGGCCCGGTGGATCCCAGGTCGTCGACTTTGACGGTAGGTTGCTGGCGGAGGCCTCGCCAGGGCCTGGCGAACGTATTGTCATTGCCCCGATCGACATAGCCGCATTGCGACACGAACGTCAGGTACGCATCGGCCATCACATGCCGGCACATCTCCGTACAGAAGCCTACGATGTTTACCGACGGACCACCTATTCGTCAGAACACTCAAGCGATAAAGCTTTGTCGTACACAAAGAATCGACAGAATATCGAAGCCTCCAAACGAGCCTTTGTCGACCATCACGACGCACGCAACAAAACGTCAACGCTCGAGAGAAAAGATAGTTGAAACAATGAATGGCGGAGAGGGTGGGATTCGAACCCACGTGCCGGTTACCCGACAAGACGCTTTCGAGGCGCCCCCGTTACGACCACTTCGGTACCTCTCCGTTAGCAGTAATCCCTAAGTTTAACCTTTGAGTGTACGCCGTTTCTCACCAAAAAAATCCTGGAGCATTTCACGACACTCGTTCTCAAGCACACCCGAAATGATTTCGATACGATGATTCAGTGCAGGATGATCCAACATTCGCATGATCGAGCGAACAGCGCCTGACTTCGGTTCGTTCGTACCGTACACCAACCTGTCCACTCTAGAGTGTATTAAGGCACCAGCACACATCGAGCATGGTTCAACCGTGACGTATAACGTAGTACCGTTTAATCGATAATTGCCAAGAAATCTAGCTGCATCACGCAAGGCCTGGATTTCCGCATGAGCGCTGGGGTCATTCGTCCCAATCGGCTGATTAAACCCCCGACCCACAATTTGACCATCGGCTGAAACAACAACAGAACCGATAGGCACCTCGCCCGCGAAAAGCGCCTTATTTCCCTCAGTTAGCGCTTCACGCATGCAGCGTTCGTGACCGCTCATGCAGCAGCAAGTATAGTGATTAGAGAAAAGTATGAAAGGACTGATTCTTAGCGGAGGAAAAGGTACCCGGTTACGGCCTCTCACTTTTACGAGTGCGAAGCAGTTGGTGCCGGTCGCAAATAAGCCCGTTCTGTTCTACGGCATCGAAACCTTAGCTGCCGCCGGCATTCGGGACATCGGAATTGTGGTCGGTGACACGCGTGATGAAATTGAATCGGCCGTGGGTGACGGTGCTCGTTGGAATGTCACAATCACGTACATTCCACAAGACGCGCCGCGCGGACTCGCCCACGCAGTACTCATTAGCGAACCGTTTCTCGGGAAAGAGCCATTTGTGATGTACCTCGGCGACAATCTTCTTGCGAAAGGAATTGTGCCACTCGTCAAGGAATTTGAAGCAACAAAACCTGCAGCTCAAATCCTACTGACGCCAGTCCCTCAACCAGAGCAATACGGCGTAGCCGAAATCGAGGGAGAGCACGTTATTAGACTAGTAGAAAAACCAAAGCAACCCAAAAGTAATCTCGCCCTTGTTGGTGTATACATGTTTGGCCCGGACGTATTTGATTCAGTGAAACGTATCAAACCGAGTTTTCGAAACGAGCTTGAAATTACCGATGCCATTCAGGATCTTATTGACCGCAAACTTGTCGTCAGGCCCCATATCGTTGACGGATGGTGGAAAGATACCGGACGTCTGGAAGACATCCTGGAAGCCAATCGCTTAATTCTCGATCAACTCGAGACACAAATTGACGGTGACGTTGATAGTTCCTCCCGTATTGAAGGCAAAGTTGTAATCGAAGCGGGAGCTGTTATTTCAAACTCCGTAATTAGAGGCCCAGTCATCATTGGGGCTAACGCAACTATTCGAGATACGTATATTGGTCCATTTACCGCAATCATGAGTGCCGTAGAGGTTCTTGGCTCTGAAATCGAGCACAGTATCGTGATGGAAGGTAGTCGAATTACGGGGCTAGCCGAACGGGTAACAGATAGCCTCATCGGACGCAACGTCAAAATCAATCGGCAGCCAGCGAAACCTGCTGCATTACGTTTTATGCTCGGCGACCGATCAGAAGTAGGAATTTCATAAAATTATCAATGACTCAAAAAAACATAAATCCTCCGAAATATAAGGGCTTACAGAAACAAACGCTCATCGATGGTGTCTCAACCAAACCGCTCCGTCAAATCCCAGACGAGCGAGGTTGGCTGATGGAAATTTTGCGGGCAGACGATGAGTTATTTACACAATTTGGCCAAGTCTACGTATCTGCAACCTATCCGGGTGTAGTGAAAGCCTGGCATTATCATCAAAAGCAAATCGACCACTTTGCTTGTATATCGGGCATGGTGAAATTGGTACTTGTTGATACCAGGGACAACTCTCCTACCGAAGGACAGGTAAACGAATTCTTTCTCGGCACACAAAACCCCACACTCGTCCAAGTTCCTAACCTCGTCTACCACGGATGGAAATGCATCGGGACAGAACCTTCATTGGTGGTCAATGTACCAACTGAACCCTATCGTTACGACGATCCCGACGAATTCCGGATCGAGCCACATGGCACCCTTCCGTACGATTGGACCAGGAAGGATGGTTAACGTCCTCGTCACGGGAGGCGCGGGTTTTATCGGAAGCAATTTCGTGCGCTATGCAATTGGCACGCATACAGATTGGCTGGTGACAACGCTTGACAAACTCACGTACGCCGGCCGGCGTGAAAATCTGCACGACCTACTCGAACACCCACGACACCGGTTCATTCAGGGAGACATTACCGACACAGTCGTAACAACCAAACTCGTCCATGAAGCAGAAATCATCGTGCACTTTGCGGCGGAAACACACGTCGACCGGTCGTTACAGAACGCCGGGGAATTCATCCACACTGACGTCCATGGAACGTTTGTCCTGCTTGATGCAGCACGTGAAGCCCCACAGTTACGGCGTTTTGTTCAAATTTCAACTGACGAAGTCTACGGAAGTATCTCGGATGGCAGCAGTAAAGAAACGGACGAACTACGACCGCGTAACCCTTACTCAGCAAGTAAAGCCGGCGCAGACCGTCTTGCCTACAGTTACTGGGCTACGTATGGAGTGCCAACAATCATTACCCGCGCCTCAAACAACTATGGCGCTTTCCAATATCCAGAAAAAATTATTCCCTTGTTCATCACGAATGCCCTTAAAAGCGAGCCATTACCGTTATACGGCGACGGAGAAAACGTACGTGACTGGCTTCATGTGTTAGACCACTGCCGAGGCATCGATTTACTAATCGAAAAAGGCTGCGATGGTGAGGTGTACAACATCGGAGGAAACAATGAGGTCAAGAATATCGATTTAACACGACAGGTTCTCAACCTCCTTGAGCGTCCGGAGACTTTAATTACCCACATCGCTGACCGCCCCGGTCATGACCGGCGCTATTCTCTTGATACATCCAAACTACGGGAACTGGGCTGGACCCCTCAGGTAGACTTTCAGGCCGGGTTGAAAGAAACCGTCGCTTGGTACGAAGAAAACGAGTGGTGGTGGCACCCCATCAAACATGACAGCGCTGGGTTCCAAGCATATTACGACAAGCAATATGCTAAGAATCCCTAACCGCCTAGAATAACGTGTAAATGAAAGGCGCCGCCGCAGTTCCGGACATCAGGATCAGCCCGCCTACCAACAGTAGGACCAACACGATGGGTGTCAGCCACCATTTTTTGTTGGTCGCCAAAAATTCCCACAACTCGGCGATCAAACCAGGTCGACTCTCGGTTGCGTGCTGGGCAAACTCTAAGTCTCTTTCTTGGATGGAATGATCTGATTGCTTGTCTTTCATCTCTTAGACCTCTAAAACTGCCTAAAATATCGTCTCACATCTCGTAACGATTCGTGTGGCCTCCAGTAAGACGCCGCTGACCGGTCCAACTGTCGTTCCAATGGATCTCCTTTGAATAGTCGAAGTAGGACACCGATTGGCGTAAATACCAAGTAATAGATTGAAGCAAGTAACACGTGGGAAACAGTCCAACCAATCGGAAACGCAGCATAGATCCAGCCAACAAAAATCCAGCGGCGAAGGGGAGGAACCACTGCATAAACCAACGACAGCACACCCCCACCGATCCAGATACGTTGCGCCGCCGTCGGCGCATCAAACTGCCACCACACTAGTGCACCGAGCGCAGACACAAAAACGACAAGCATGACACCGAACCAGCCGAGTTCTTTCTTTGACGGATTGGTGTTGATCTCAATAATGGCCATACGACACGTTGAACTAATCCAATTCAAATTGTGCGAGATATTCTTCAGAGCCAACCGCTGTGGCATTTGGCTGCGCTGACTTCAACAATACAAAACGTTCAAGGACGAGCACATCCATATTTGTCGACATAAAACACCGATAGGCGTGCTCTGGAGTACAAACAATCGGCTCCCCACGAATATTGAAACTCGTATTAATGACGACCGGACATCCCGTCTTCTTCTCGAATGCACGAAGAAGTTTCGCATAAAGCCCATTGCGTTTCGCATCAACTGTTTGCACACGAGCTGAATAATCGACATGCGTAACCGCCGGAATGTCCGATCGCGGCACCTTCAGCTTGTCGAGTCCACGCTCATGGTGATTATCGGTACTACTCTTGAGTCGACGATGACTCTGAACGGGCGCCACAAGCAACATATACGGACTATCTTCCCCTGGTCGCATTTCAAAGTAGTCATCGACGCTCTCACGCAACACCGACGGCGCAAACGGGCGAAATGACTCACGAAACTTAATCTTTAAATTCATCACCGATTGCATTTTTGAGCTGCGTGCATCGCCAATAATGCTGCGAGCGCCAAGAGCTCTGGGACCAAACTCCATGCGCCCCTGAAACCATCCGATCACTTTTTCGCCGGCCATTAAATCTGCAACCGTGTCACAAAGTGTCGCGTTGTCAGGCTGTTCCACGTACACCGCACCCACTGTGTCAAGAAATGTTTTGATAGCGTCAGGAGACGAACGCGGCCCCAGCAACGATCCCTGCTGCCCATCCGGCTTAACGGGTGTCCGCGCGTTATCCAATAACTGATGCCAAATAAACATGGCAACACCGAGTGCCCCGCCAGCATCACCCGCTGCTGGTTGAATCCAAACATTGTCAAATGGTCCTTCACGCAAGATTCGACCGTTGCCAACACAATTCAGTGCAACCCCTCCCGCCAAACACAAATTACGTTGGCCAGTTTCTCTATGAACATGCCAAGCCGATCGCAGCATGATCTCTTCGGTAACTTCTTGAATGGAAGCGGCCAAATCCATTTCCCTTACCGTAATGGGCGACTCGGGTTTCCTTGGAGGACCGTCAAAAAGGTCGTCAAACTTTGACGATGTCATCTTCAATCCTTCGCAATATTCAAAATAGGACATATCCATGCGAAAGGATCCGTCATCTTTCAAATCGATCAAATGGTCACGAATACGGTCAACATACGTCGGCTCTCCGTATGGAGCGAGTCCCATCAGCTTGTATTCACCAGAATTCACCCGAAAACCCGTAAAGTACGTAAAGGCCGAATACAACAATCCAATCGAATGTGGAAATCGTTGTTCGTGGGTTAATTCAATACGATTGCCCTGACCGACACCGTATGTGGTCGTCGCCCACTCTCCGACACCATCCAGGGTCAGAATGGCCGCCTGATCGAAAGGCGAAGGAAAAAATGCACTTGCCGCATGTGATTCATGGTGTTCTGTAAAAACAACCTGCTTGTGATATCGCCCCTCGAGGCCTCTGGCAATCTCCCGTGGGAGATGCAGTTTCTGTCTAGCCCACAGAGGAACAAATTTCAGGAATGACTGAAATCCACGTGGGGCATAGGACAAGTACGTTTCCAGTAACCGTTCAAATTTCAAGAACGGTTTGTCGTAAAACCCCACGTAATCCAGTTGCTCAGGTGTTAATCCGGCCTCATCGAGGCAATACCGAATCGCGTGAACAGGAAACTCGAAGTCATGTTTTTTTCGGGTAAAACGTTCTTCCTGTGCAGCTGCAACAACCTCTCCATCGACCAGAAGCGCCGCTGCAGAATCATGATAGAACGCCGAAATCCCGAGAATAGCTGTCATCAGTAAACGAAGTAATTTAACCTGCTATGAACCTGTTTTTCCTACTTGTCGGTCGTTGTTGTCGCATCAATCTGATGCGCTACCTCCGACGATGGCTCCGCATCAGCCAGGAATGCTGAGATTTTACGTGACTTAAGGGGTAGCAGTCCGTACTCAGTCACAACCTGTGACACAACAGCCCGAATCCCAGCATGCACGCGCACGGCACGCTGCCAGATGCTACCAACAAAAAGAACACTGACTCCACACCACGCAAAAAATCCTGCAGTCTGACCCATCGCCACCAGCACACTACCCCCAACAACACATCCAATTAGACCCAAAACACCCCACGGAGTCAGTCGATGACGCATTGCCACCCTAAAGAGACATCGTCCTTTGTCATGCTCTTCCAGTAAGGTTCGTAAATCCACCCAACCAAAAAGCCCTGTTGATACAGATACGTCACGGTCGAGTTGCCACGGATCGTGCGCATGCACAGACCCTGTCGAACCATGAAACCGAAGTCGGTGGGACATCTCATTCAGCAACGTCACACGGTCAACCCACCGCTCACTCCAAAAATCTTCGACAGTAAGACGCCGGGTCAGTAAGGGCAAGATATGCGGCCACGATAATGAATATGTCGCGCCCTGTACCGGCGCAGCGAAACCTTCTCGACGGCCAGCTGTAACTGGAGACCATAAATGACCAAGAAAACGACCCCATGCACGAGCGATCGGCTGTGCAAGGTGCAACCACGCAATCATTAAGCGGTAGCGCATAACACTGAGTCGTCCCGTCTTCGGAAGCACATGAACATCAGTCTGCCATCCGTAAACCAAACAACGAGATACTGTTGTGGCAAAGCCAACACCTGCCGCACACAACATGACCCCAGCAACACGGGTGAACCCTGTGACCAGACAAGCTGCACCGACAACAGCTAAAGCGACGGATACCATTTGCCACGGCATTAGATGTGGCAAAGAGGTCAGTGATGGCACCTGCGCGCTATATACCGTCGGAAAAACTGCTGTTCCCCAAGCGCCCGTATTGACCTGAACCCGGGAGATCGCATGCATAAATGGTAGAGGGCTATAGATGCGACCTTTCCAGAGCGCTTGACCATCAAGAAATCGCTCTGGATGAATATCCATTAACCAAGTTTCGGCCTGACCATAACCAACTTGCTGACGCCAAAAAGCTTTCACTGTATTTCGATGTCGGTGCCAAACCAATGCCGACGATGCAAACTCAATACGTCCTCCATTCGCCTGCAACCGCCAACATACGTCGACATCATCACCAGCCGCATGAAAAGATTCATTAAAACCACCAATTGCAACTAATGCATCGCGGCGAAATGCCATATTGCAACCCGGCACATGTTCAGCAAGTCGATCATCAATCAAAATATGCGTAGGAGACCCCGGTGCCCGCGCAACGCATTGCGCGACCCAAGGGTCATCACGGGGAACAACATTAGGACCACCGCTACCCACCGCATCCGATCGTAGAAAAGGTTGAATCAGATACGTCAACCACTCCGGATCGACACGAACATCTGCATCGGTATATGCAACTATCGTCCCGGTCGCATGAGCCATAGCAAGATTTCGGGCTGCGCTGAGTCCGATGTGATCCGTATCGATGACCAAAACACTAGGATGTTCGCGTGCGACGGAGCCAGTGGCATCTGAAGACCCGTCATTAATCACAATAATTTCGTAGTCGGGATAATCCAGAGACAGAATCGATTCTAAACATTCACCAACCGTACCCGCAGCATTGTGGGCGCAAACTAAGACCGAAACACGCGGCCACAACGCCTGTTCTTGCTGATGAAATCCGGCATCGTCGAACTCGCGAGAGACACCAAGCAGCGCGGGTTTCGGCTGCCGACCTACAGTCGTCAGTCCAAATCGCCAATCATTGACGGGTTGACCTCCGCGCCACCAGTCGTCTGTCCATGAGAACACGACGGCACCACACACCCCTTCCTCAAAAACCGTTTTGACTTGCATAACTGCAAGGTCCGCTTGCCCCGATTCTCCTTCACTTAAGCTATCCGCACCGATTTCCGTGAGCAGCAATGGACGATTTCCAGCAACAACTTGAAGATGCGCCACATAAGCTCTCAAGTCACTTTCGCGATGTAAATAGACATTGAAAGCACATACATCAAAAAACGGTACGTCGAGATATTCAGTCGGCGGGTAATTAACGTAGGTAAGCAATAAATCAGGGGCAACGGCTTTAGCATCGTCATAGACATTTCGAAGGAAGGTCTCAATCCGAGATGCTCCATGCCAACGAACCACACCAGGAGGTATTTCGTTGCCTAGTGCAACGAGTAGCGTCGCCGGATGGTCAGCAATCGCGCAAACGTCATCAACGATCTCGCGCCGGATTGACTTCGTCCGTGTCTTGTCATCAAGGAATGCCACATGCTGCATCCATGGAATCCCAACAATTACGGACAAACCAGCGGCGGCCGCTTCATCAAGAAAATCAAGATCTGGCACGGTATACGTACGGACCGTATTGATGCCAGACCGCGTCATTGCCTGAAAGTCCTCTCTAATTTGCGACAGGATTGGAAACTGATACCCATTACTGTCCGGTGCAAAGGTGCCATACGACACACCTTTGATCCGAAAGCGACGTCCTCCATTCGCAAGAAATTTTCCGTCAACGCGCGCAGAGAAACCAGACTCACCGTGTATAAATGGCATACCAAAAGACCGGACTGATTCGACGGACCTCCAAACTACTAATACTACTCGGACTACAGAGGTATAATCGGCGACCCATGCTCGATCATCGTAGGCGCATCGAATGCGTCTGGCGAATTCTCACCGTGCTCCTGGTACTGGGACTCTCAACCTCAGCAACCGCACAAGAGTCGGTCTCGCTCCAAACTAACGTCACCATTTTCGGAGACAACACCGAATTTTTTAACCCCTTTCGAGATGGTGAAACCCTGCTCGGATCTGCTGGCAGTGTGGCAGTCGGTATAGAACTAAACGATGATGTCACGTTTCGAGGAGGACTATTCTTCGACCACCGCTACGGCTCCAAGCATTTTTTGGAACAAGTCCGTCCGGTCATTAGTCTCTCTGTTGATCGAGGAATTTCCCGTTTTACATTTGGAACACTCGATACAGTGCCTCGGGAGGGTCTCGGGCCAGATCTCGTCGGGCCCCATGGATTATTACCGCCGTTACAAGTGGAAACGCTTGCGTTCACTCGTCCGTATGAGGCCGGACTCCAGTGGCAACTCTTCTCATCGCGCATCACTCAGGACGCCTGGATCAACTGGCAACGTCTCAATACGGAGAAACATCGCGAGCGTTTTGATGCCGGGCTTCGTGGGAGTGTCCCAATCGATACAAACCTGCCATTCCCGATTGCTTTTGGCTACCAGCTGCACCATGTGCACGAAGGCGGACAATTATTTGATGCTGGTCCTGTAAAAGACAGTTTCGCTGGTGGACCCGGTGTCATCGTCGAACCTCCCATAAGTTTTTTTGATCACAGCTCGATTGAGTTCTACCAAATGTGGTCAAAACATGTCGCCAATCGCGCTGACCATGAAGGAAAAGACCATGGACATGGAATGTTTGTCCGCGCCGCCGCGATAAAAAATGGGTGGCGTGGGCATCTTATCGCGTGGGGTGCCTGTGATTGGCTGAAAGACGAAGGCGATTTGAACTATGGATCACGCTTACAGGATGGATCCATTTTTCACCCAACGCGCCACTACGGTGAAGTTGGTCTCGCGAAAGCCTTCTATGACGCCGATGGCGTCACCCTTGAAGGAGCCGCGCGTCTTCATCGTGTTGAAAAAAATTACCACTACTCCTTCCGCGTCATTGCCTATATTGATTTCGATTTTCCCGTTCTTTAATCGCAACACAATCGCTCACGAACTCGTGCAACGAAGCCAAAGGGAAGACGGCCGACTTTAAAGACCCGGGAAACTTCGAACCTTTGGTTCAATCTCAACCGGGGTCGATTGATTTTTCTCTAGCTCACTTGTTTTCGGACCAACGACCTTGAGCTGGTCAAGCTTCTTGAACGCCGGGGTAATGCGGCGCTCCCAACTACCGACCGAGTCGTTATACGCGTCGACTGCCGAGCCCAATTCTTTACCAATCTTCGTAACGTGCTTACTCCACACTGTTGCCCGTTCATATAATTCACGAGCTGCGTCTGATATCTGTCGAGAGTTTCGATCTGTTTCTTCCTGACGCCAATAAATACGCACCGTTCTAAGCAATGCTACTAGTGTTACAGGATTCGTTATCAGAATTCTCTTGTTGAGTGCATCCTCCTGGAGCTTTGGATTAATCGCTAACGCGGCTTCAAGCAAATGATCGCCGGGCATAAACATCACTGTGAAATCTACGTCGCCTTTCACCGCTTCCGAATAATCTTTACGACTCAAGGTATTCACATGTGTCCGCACTGCAGCCTCATGTTCTTCCATTAATTCTTGTACGCGCGAAACTTCGGTTTCTTCTTTCGCCAGTTGAAACGCAGCGAAGGGACATTTTGAATCAACTGGAATCCCCGCTCCACCGGGAAGACGGATCACCATATCTGGCCGCTGCTTACCATCACCACTGGTAACTTGCTCTTCAAAATGAACATGCTCTTCCATTCCGGAGAATTCCACGACATTACGTAATAACAACTCTCCCCAATTTCCCCGTACTTGATTTGAACCTTTGAGCAAGGTTTGCATTTGTTCCGAACTTTTCCGCATTCCATCAGAAGCCGTGACCAGGCCTTTAATCTGTTCACTGAGCGAACCGTAGGCTTTCGCCCGTGTCTCTTCCATGGCCTTCGTTTCTTTATCTAACTTATCCAGTGCGTCCTTCAACGGCTTAACTTTGCCTTCCGCATCTCTGAGAAACTCGTCTCTATTGCCTTTTAGCGCGGCAGTGGCCAACGTTTCAAACTCCGCTTTCATCGCTTTAAGCGACTGGTTATAAAATTCCTTCTCGTTGGCAGCAGATTTTTCCCGTTCTTCGGCCTGAGCCTCCACACCTGCTAATTTCTCGCGCATACGAGAGACGTCCTTCTGAGCAAGGAACCAACCGATCAACAGACCAGCCACTAAAGCCAAAATTATTGAGACAAATTCCATAACCTCCACCACTACTGTTTAACGCGTGGGCCCATTATCTATCGCTAAAACCGTCGTTTTATCGTCACCACAACAAGTCATTCGTCAGGCAACGCAAACACGAACAAGTTATTGCCTGAACTTGGATTCAGTTCTGGATGCAAGGAGCCAAAATTTGACGACGTCCCTGTACTGGCGACAACATACTGTCGACCATCAACGGCAAAGCTAATGGGAAACCCCGTCACTGGCGACCCCAAATTGATCTCCCAGAGGACCTCTCCAGATGTCTGATCAAACGCACGAAATCGCCCATTGGCATCGCCACCAAATACCAGCCCACCGCCCGTTGTAGCCAGCGACAACGTCGCCGCCCGCTGCTCATAGCCCCAAACGATCTCTCCGGTCTCCGCCGAAATTGCTTGAACAGTACCGACCTGATCGGTTCCCGGGGCGAGTTGAAATCGCGCCGCCAGACGATAAATGGATAGTCCACCTTCCATCGTCGACAGCACACGAGCACACGTATTTCGCAAGGGGTAGTACATGGTGTTGGTAAGCGGGCTGTAGGCCCCTGCTTCCCAATCCTTGCCTCCAATCCACGACGGACAGGACAGCACCTCTTGGCCAAGTCCGCTAAACACCACCTCCGAGTTTTCGGTCACCGCCCCCGTCGCCCCGTCAATGTCACTAATCACATTCTGAACAATTGTTGGCGTCGCCCACAAAAACTCTCCCGTCGCCCGGTCCAACGTATACACCACTCCTGTCTTTCCTGGAATCCCCGTGATCACCTGCCGTTGTTCCCCAGGCGTGATTCGAGGGTTAATCCAACTCACCTCCGCCGGATTCGGCGTTACCGCCGTATCCACTAACAACCGCTCAAACGGATGGTCCAGATCCCAATGGTCATTTAAATGCTGGTAATACCAGTCAATCTCACCCGTATCCGCATTTAATGCCAACGTCGAGTTGTGGTACAGATGGGCAAGGTCGTTACCACCCAGCATGAACTTCGGTGCCGGCGACGTCACCGATGTCCCGACATAAATCAAATTCAGTTCTGGGTCATAGCTCGGGACCATCCAGGTACCCACATGCTGCCGGTCCTCAAAGGGCACATCCCCCCACGTCTCATCGCCCGGCTCACCCGGTGCCGGTATCGTCCGCCGGCGCCACAATTCTTCACCAGTTCTCGCATCGTGCGCCGTAATGACACAGGACTCAGGTTTCCGGCAAGACCGCCCGGAAATCACTTTGCCATTCGCAATAATCGGCCCGGAAGTCTGCATGGAGCGGTAGGTCTCGTAATCGAGAATTTCCGTTTCCCACACCAGGTCGCCCGTGCCCGCATCAAGCGCAAACACATACCCATCAATGCTCGTATCGATGATCAGGTTGTCATAAATCGCAATATTTCGATTGTTCGTCCGTAAACCCGCATCGCCCACATCGTCTGGAACCTCACGGCGGTACTCCCACAACAGATCACCAGACACCGCATCGATCGCTTGAATCACATCCCGCGGATTGGGCATATAGAGCACGCCATCGTAGGCCAATGGCGTTCCCTGTTGGCGACCGGCCGTGAGCGCGCGAGACCACACCAACTGCAGGTCACTGACATTCTCCGTGGTGACCTGGTCCAAGGGACTATAACCCCAGCCATTAAGTGTTCGGCGCCACATAAGCCAGTCTTCCGCAGCGGGGTCCTGCAGCATGGCATCGGTCACTGGCTTAAACTCAGATGAAGTCTGTCCCTCAATGTCTGCCACGCCACATATGAGCATAAAACTTGCGACGGATACGACTCGGACAACTACCAGTACGCACTGGGGTATAGACATCATGTAACTCCTGATGGTTCGACCTGTGCGGGTCAGGAACCTATCGAATTGTTCATAAACAGCAGTAGCCTAACGCGACCAGAATAACCATTTAACGCAATTTAATCATTGGGCTGCGTAACATTCGTTTCAGAGAACGGGGACTACCACACAGGTCTTCACCGGTTTTCGGCAGCCTGACGACTTTCATCTGCCGCAAAATAATCAATCCCATAGTGCGGCCACAACTTGGTTGTTTCCAGGTAATGGGTCCGGGTTATGGCAGGGGCATTTCTGGACTGTCTTCGTCTCGAGCTCGCTCGAATGCAGGGCGAGGTATATCTGAACGTACCTGCTCCAACCAGTAGACCCCATCGTAGGGTGCGCTATTGCCACGGGTGCCGAAGAAGTCAACATCGCCGTCTCCGTCGGCGTCCCTGGCAATAAACTTGTCATACATGCCACGCTTCCGCCGAGAGATGTCATGTCGAATCCAATTACCGGTACCATCACCGCCAGGATGCTGAAACCACCCGATACGACCCAGCGCGTCGTGCACCGTGACATCGCCGTCACCTTCCCGCGGCCCCCTACTGTAGCTACCGGCCATGACGTCCAGATAGCCGTCTCCGTTGATATCCGCCATCTCCATACCAGTCATGCTATCCGGCGAGAATGTTCCAATCTCGTGGGCGTTCCACGTATCGTCTATCAGTACGGGTTGTTCAAGCCAGACAAGTCCGCCGGCACCTCTTCCGTTACCGGCACCAATAATGTCGAGTCGCCCGTCATTGTTTAAATCTGCATATTCGAGATTAAATCCAGCTGCCCGCATGCGATTGATACCAATGGCATGTTCACGGAAACTCAGGTTGCCAGTATTTTCGAAGAAGACCAACCGTTCCTCACCCCGAGTTCCAACGATCACGTCAAGGTCGCCATCACCATCCAAGTCAACCGGCTCGGCGTTCTGCGGCACACTGTAACGCCCCAACTCAATCTCTGACCAACTCTCACCTTTTAGAGGATCACCGTTCACTCGATACAGAACCACCGGTGTAGAGCGTGCATACTCCGCTGGCCCAATACGTTGCGCACCCTTGTTTGCCGCACTCACCTCCGGTCTACCATCACCATCAAAGTCAGCTAAAAAGACACGAATATACGAGCCGCGCCCCTTGGTAATCGGCAGAATCAGGCGTGGCCACGGCTTCGTCCGCACACCGGCGCCTGGATTCTGAAGATAAATAAGATGTGCAAGCTCAGCCGCCACCACGACATCCAGATGTCCATCTCCGTTGACATCTGCAATCGCTGCATCCTCAGCCGCAGACGCATCAGCACCCTCTGCAAGCGTGACATTCGTCCAAACATTAGGGTCCGCTGACCCGAATGCGATCCGAACGTAGCCGTCCGTGCCCACGTCGACACTGGAATCTACCACGGTCGAGTCGTACTCACTGTCCGACTCATGAACCGAAACAATGTCCTCGTATCCGTCATCATCAATATCCGCCATAACCAACCCATCACTTCCACTCAGGTCAATCCCCGCGGTCGACGGCTCGTCAATAATGTGCTCGCGCCAACTGATGTAATCACCATCTTCGGCACGCGCACTCGTGGACACGTCACCCACGGGTGTCTGGGCTGTTACCGGGAACGGCAACAGCATTACGAGGCAGTAAACAAGAATGCGTAAGCAATAAGTCATGAGCTCATCACAATTTCATGCGGCAGAATAATTAAATTATAGCGACAGCCAACTCGTCAGACTGCCAGGATCGACTGTAACTTCAGACGATGGGCGGTTCAAGGGAAATTAGCAAACCCCGATAACACCTCGAGCTTGACTCGCCCTGCAGCACTAAGACCAGAGGTCTAATGGAATACGTCCAACGTTACGCCCACGTGTTGATTCCACATCAATAGTTTCGCTATTTAGGTGCTTTTCTCTTAATTCGCTTTAGACATCCATCTTCGCCGCTTAAATGACACTCGATCGAGCCACACGATTAGCCTACCGGCTTGAGGCGTAAGATTTCGGGCCGTCTGTTTAGTGGCTGAGGCACCATCCACAAGCAGTGTCTTTGGTTGTTTGTAGGTATTGAATACAAGGTCAGCAAGTGGCAACCCAAAGAAGCCTGCCACATTTAGATTACATCGATAGTTTGCGTGATGACCTTGATGAAATCCGTATAAAGCACGCCAACCGGCACCGAATGTTTGACTCTTCAGTCTTGATTTCCAGTGTGTTTCATAGGACTGGTGGTGCAAAACATGAATCGCTTCGTATAAGAAGAGGGCGATCGTAATAGAAATGTAGCCACTAATTAAAATCGGTATTTCTGGAAATGAGAATGCCATCGGGGCAAAGAAAGGGGTAAATGCAGCGAACGTTGGTATTAGTGCCCAGGACGGAAATGTGGCGTGCTCGTCCTTCGCCACTGTATCGATCTCATAGTTACTATGGACCCTCTTAGTTTGATCATCAAATCCGATCGAAGTCAGTTTGTGATGACTACGATGACTCATCGTGAAATAGCTAAGGAAGTTCACGGTTTCCAGGTGGAGTAGATAGCGGTGAAAGAAATATTCACCGAAACAGATAACAAAATTACAAGCTAGGCATGTGAAGAAGATCGGCAAGACTCCCGAGGCAAGATGTTGGTCCCACGTCCATGGGAAGTAGTAACGGATAAACGCTAGAACCGCCAACAATTGAAAACCAAGGAAAGCTGCGAATGAGAGGATTGGGGCCGAACAGATTTGTCGATTCTCATATGAGAGGTAATTACAGTGTTTGAAGTTCAATATTTATTGTCCATAGGATTTAGTAAGGCCAACGTTCTGTGCTGGCTGATTTACGAAGTTTTGTACCCATATTCTCTTAAATCTTTAGGAGCATCTGTACCCAGTATGTAAATTCAATTAAAGTAAATGCTCTAAAGTGTCCCAACATTGAAGAAAATTTAACTACTAGTAAAAATCGGCCAAGCGGTTCGACTTCCCAATTGCCATAAAAGTACTTTTCTTGTTATCTGAAATAACGTCACTACTCACGAAACGCTAGCAATCAGGCCGTAAATGTCACTGGAGCACGAAACATGCGGGACCGTGCTCAGAACTTCGCAGAATCCCATAAAAGTCGAATGAGTCACCCCTAAAACTTTTCCCATAGATTGGCGCGCCCTGCAGGATTCGAACCTGCGGCCTCCTGGTTCGTAGCCAGACGCTCTATCCAGCTGAGCTAAGGGCGCATTCTGAAGGTAAACGAAGCGAGGATTATACCCTCTTGCGGGACTAGAACGGCTATTGAGTAACAGTCTTTGCCGAGCGCGTCAGTCCGTGCCCAACTCGAAATTTAGCGCCGAGTGCGACCGGAAGACGCCCCCCAATCGGAATTTCACCAGCGAGTGCGCGGACGGCCGTCTCTTCTGTCAAACCACGATAGTCATAAGTCAGGAGCACCGCGGGCAATTCAGGAAGGAATGTCGCCGCATAAGGATTGCCAAAAAAAACAACAACCAGCGGTTGCGCGTTTTTGACCGCTTGTTCAGACAATTGTTTCAATAGCATCACCAGATCACTCACAAGGTCCATTCGACCACTAAATGATGCGGTCCTAACAAAGACACCAGCGACGATAGCATCGTACTGCGAAGCGGTTTCACGTACCAATTCAATTTCAGATCTCGATGAACGGTCGGATAACTCGACTGATGTCACGTTCTTCCAACGTTGTTCTAGTTCGGGAATCATGACCCGACTTGGTGCGCCAAGACCCCACCCTGACGGATAGTCAAGCATCGACAGATACAACACCGACTCATCTCTTTGAATCGGTAGCGGCACTGAGTTATCAACGTCTTTGATCAACGTCATCGATCGCTCACTGATCTGACGAGCAACCGATTGATGCGCACGACTCCCAACGAAGAGAGGAAGTGAGTCAAGATCAACGTGACTACGGCGGTGTAATCCAAGCCTGGCTTTCGCAGTTAATATACGGCGAACTGATTGAGTAATAGCCGCCTCCGTTATCAGTCCCTCAGTCAAGGCAGCCTTGATACCTTCCAGTGCTGAAGTATCGTCTGGCGAGTGCAAAATCACGTCGTGGCCAACCGCAATTGCCTGCCCTGCCGCATCAGCCGGCGACATCATTTCCGTCACTGCGCGCATCTGCATTGAATCGGTAAAAATCAACCCATCAAATCCAAGCTCTTCTCGTAAGAGTGTTTGGACGATTGGTCTGCTGAATGTCGTGGGACGCCCTTGTCTCGGGTCTAATGCAGGAAGCTGAATATGCCCCGTCATCACACCAGACACACCAGCAGCAATCGCACGCTTGAAAGGTGGCAATTCAACAGTATCTAGACGGGACCGAGAATGTCGAATTACCGGTAACTCCAAATGCGAGTCAACCTCAGTATCTCCGTGCCCTGGGAAATGCTTAGCTGTTGCCAGCATGCCGCCAGCCCGCAAACCACGAACATACGCCGCTGCCAAATCCCCAACTTTCGAAGGATTCTCTCCAAACGAACGCGTGTTGATGACTGGGTTTCTGGGGTTATTATTCACATCGACCACAGGTGCAAAGTTCACATGCACACCGATGGCGCGAGACTCAATCGCGGTCACACGTCCCGCCTCAAACGCAAGCGCTAAGTCGCCCGAAGCGCCAAAGGCCATCGCACGAGGAAAATTGGTGGCACCCACCATCCGAAACCCGACACCCGTTTCAAAATCTGCGGTAATCAATAACGGGATTCTCGACTCAGCCTGTAACCGGTTCAGTATCGACGCCGCCGCCAGCGGACGTCCAAGCACTGTTCGGGAATAGACATTATTAAGCAAGACATCCGGAACCATTTGTCGACCGCCGAACACATGGAAGCCTCCGACCCGCTGCTGCTGAACCAAACCACTTAACCCGTCATAAACATCACTGTCACTACTGGCATAAACAGAACGGAATGACGGCAGCACCAATTGCCCGATCTTTTCGTCGAGTGTCATCGTATCCAACGTCTCGTCAATCCACCGACGAGACTCGTTGTCTAATTCGTCAAGACCACTTTGCGCGAAAAGTGAAGCAACTGCCGTTGCGGAAAGCAGTACAAAAGCGACTGCGATTAATCGGGATAAAACCAGTGGGACTCTCACACGCACATCTCATCCTATGGCTTTCCGTAACACTGATCAAATCACCGTGAAACGTTCTTCTTACAAACCTCCCAAACTCCAAGTCATCTGCTCTATATAATTTCAAACATGAGTCACCTCGCCCATAAGGCGGCGGCGCCGAAACTAACGCGCTGCTTTGTTGTTACGGTTAGTGACACCCGCACCGACAAAACAGATCGGGGTGGGAATGCAATTGTCGACCTCCTGCGGCAACAAGGCCACGAGGTCTCTGGTAAAACTATTGTCCCAGACGATGCCGACAAGGTCCGTCAAGCAATTGAATCCAACATTGCTCTGCCCGAGATAGATGTTGTGATTTTAACTGGCGGTACCGGAATCAGTCGGCGAGACGGCACTTACGAAGTCGTCTCCCAACTTCTTGATAAACGGATTGACGGATTCGGTGAACTGTTCCGAGCTCTAAGTTACGAGGAAATTGGCCCTGCCGCTATGTTAAGTCGTGCGTGTGCCGGGATCGCGAACGGCACCATCATCATCAGCATACCCGGTTCCGAGCATGCCGTCCGACTTGCTATAACTAAACTCATTCTTCCAGAAATAGGACACCTGGTTCGTGAGGCACGGCGATGACCACTAAAATGCGCCCCATTCGCGACACGATCCCCATGGACGATGCACTTCGCATCGTTACTGACGCCGCCCGCCCACTGATTCGCACACGTCGCGTACCGCTGGAGAACGCAAACGGTCTCGTTCTTGCAACTGAAATCATAGCCACTCAGGACGTGCCACCATTCGATCGTGCGGCAATGGACGGATACGCTGTGCTGGCAAATGACACGTTTTCAGCTAGTCAGCAGGCACCGACGACTTTGCGTTGTATCGAGACTGTGCACACGGGAAATATCCCCACAAGACAAATCACAAGTGGTAAATGCACAGAAATCGCAACCGGCGCACCCATGCCTTCAGGTGCTGATGCCGTCGTAATGGTCGAGGAAACCGAACGAACAAACGGCACTACTGTCGACATTTTTAAGCCGGTTCATCCGAAACAACATATCGGACGACAAGGCGCGGACATCGCCATTGGCCAAAAAGTTCTAACCACCGGAGACCTCCTAACACCAAGTCGCCTTGGCGCCATCGCGGCACTCGGAATAGCTCATATAGAAGTGTACGACCGACCGCGCGTCGCCTTATTGTCGACCGGCAACGAAATCGTCGAGCCTGGCATACCACTACAACCGGGTCACATTTACGACATCAATCGCTTTACGTTGGGGTCGATAGTCGACATTCATGGCGGCGTGTCCACAGCGTATCCTGTTGCAACAGATTCACTCCAATCACTCGGCGAAGCTGTCGACACAATACTGAAAAGTGAAACTGACGTCCTGGTTTTTTCTGGTGGCAGTTCTGTTGGAGAAAAGGACCTCACTCTCGACATCCTGCAAGAAAAAGGTGACGTGCTATTTCATGGTATTTCTGTTAAACCGGGCAAGCCAACAGTGTTTGGTCGCATCGGGTCTACTCCGGTCTTCGGCATGCCTGGCTATCCGACATCGTGCCTTTCCAATGCGTACATGCTCTTAGTCCCACTCCTCAGACTCATGGCTCATCTTCCACCACACCAGATGAAAACTGTGACCGTCCCAGCTGCTCAGCGACTCGTCTCGACAACCGGGCGACATCAGTTTTACACAGTGCGAGTTATCGACAATGCAGCTGTGGGTGCTTTTAAAGCGTCTGGGGACATTACGAGCATGTCACAAGCAGATGGCTATATTGAAATTCCAGCGCAAACTGACATTATCGAAAAGGGCGAGCTCGTTGAAGTGAAATTATTCTAAGCACCGTCTGTTCTGCTAACGCTTGCCCAAACGACGCGCCCAGTCCAACTCAAGCTCATCGGCTGTCGCTAAATCGAAAATTGGTGCTTTTTTTTCATAGTCCCCGCGAAATTCTGTATGGTCTCGGTAACATATCGACAAGTCTTTGAGCCGCCCGTAGACAAACAAATCTACCAATGCAGCAAATCCAAGTACGCCGTACGCGATCAGGTCGAGTCCATACCAATAGAAACCAGCGCTGATTAGAGCCCCTGTAATAATGACCGCCAGTCCTAGCTTAGGATCAAAATCTTTCCGGAGATAGAAATCATGTCCTTCACAAACCGGACACAGGTCAAGCGTCGCATCGGATCGAAGATCATCACTAACAGCTAACGCAATCGCACGATCGCAACCACCACAAATGATGGCTGAAGGCGCATCAGACGCATTTACAGGCAATCGACCCGAACAATCCGGGCAAATAACCATGATATTCACAGTGGCACTCGCTGAGAAACGAGTAGATATTTCGCCAAGACCTCGCCAACAATTACAGTAAATAAATCAACATAAAGGATGCCCGTTGCAGATTGCGTCGACTGAATTTTTGCTGTCTCCCAAGTCAAGTATGCAAGCACAGACGGACCAAGTAACCCAAATAGCACTCGTTGCCAAAGAAAAATCCCCTCCAATGACATCGCATAGCGGTCGAACCCAATTCCTCCAGGGGATTGCCAACTCGAAAGCGCGACAGCAACAACTACCCCCACGACAACGATACGAACAATTGTGGATCCAATGTGGAACTTGACCATCCCCTGAAGCAAAGAAACATTCATGGACGGTAACACCAGGTACCAATGCCCCAGAATCATCGCCGTACAGCTCCCACCCAATAAGGCAGCAGACGACAAAAAACTCAACGCAGTTAGTGCAGGCGAAGAACCAATTTCGATCGCCGACCACGAAAACGCCTGAACAATGATCGCAGCAGCACCGGCAACCACCGTAATCCAAAGCAATGTATTTCGAAGTGTTGCTAACGCGCGACCAACGGTCGCCCAGTACAGCAACAATGCTCCCGTGGCTATAACCAGCGCTACAAACCCTAAGAAAGAAGTTTGTCCGCCATCAACAAACTCCGGTCGAAACGCTAACGCGATAAGCAATAGCACGGCGCCGAGTCCAGCATTAAACCTAAAAAACTGAACGCCAGCTTCACGCTTGACCAAAAGCAAGGTCGCGGCAATACCGAGGCCAAGGTGCGCAAGAAAAAGAAATAAAACGGAAGACATTACTCAGAAATATGAAACGCGGCGCTGACGACAACACGGGGATAGAGCCGGGAGACATAATGCGCAGTCATGTCTCCCGGATACTTATCCTAATCTCTGATTAACTGTGTCCCAGTTGACCACATTAAACCAAGCTGCCATATAGTCAGGCCTGCGATTCTGGTACCTCAAATAGTACGCATGCTCCCAAACGTCAAGACCGAGAATCGCACTCTTACCATCCATAATTGGCGAGTCTTGGTTGGGTGAACTCTCAATGCTCACTGTCCCACCATCATTAATCAGCCACACCCAACCACTTCCAAACCGAGCCGCACCCGCTGCTGAGAATTTTTCTTTAAATACATCAAATGAACCGAATGCCGCATCAATCGCGTTGGCAACATTGCCACTCGGAACGCCACCACCATTCGGTCCCATCACTTGCCAAAACATCGTGTGGTTTGAGTGCCCACCACCATTATTTCGAACTGCTCCACGAATATTTTCTGGAACACTCGCCAGGTCAGCGACCAAGTCATCGACTGACTTGCTAGCAAGGTCTGGATGACCCTCAAGAGCACCGTTCAGTTTAGTAATGTAGGTCTGGTGATGTTTTGTGTGATGAATTTCCATCGTTTGTGCGTCAATGTGGGGCTCCAGCGCGTTGTAGTCGTACGGCAGAGCGGGTAATTCATAGGCCATGCGTTAATCTCCTTCGAGCCGCACTAGCAGCCCGCGCTTTCATATTTGCGATACTCCATATCGCAACTTATGTAATCTAAACCCAGCCACCGAGTTTAGTGGATCTCAAGCATTCGGTCGAGAGCCACACGAGTCCATCTCTTTTCGTCCTCTGGAACAACAATCTGATTGTGTACGGTTCCTGCAACAAGCGATTCGAGTATCCAAAGAAGATGATTCGGTGAAACCCGGAACATTGTCGAACACAGGCACCCTATGGGGTCAAGCGTCATAATGTGTCGGCCCGGACTCAGTTCTTCCGCCAAACGGTTCACCAAGTGCAATTCGGTCCCAATCGCCCACTTCGACCCGACTTCACTATTAGTAACCTGCTTAATAATGTGCTCAGTAGACCCGCTTTCATCCGCCGCCTGTACGACATCCCAAGTGCACTCTGGATGAACAATGACACGTACATCTGGATGAAGGTGGCGCAGGTGTTCAACTTGAGAAACCGTGAATTTTGTGTGAACCGAGCAGTGTCCTTTCCAAAGAACGATTCGGGCCTGACTGAGGTCTTCCGGCGACACACCGCCATAGGCAAGTTCAGGATCCCACACCACCATTGCATCAAGCGGCACGCCCATCTTGTACGCCGTATTGCGGCCGAGATGCTGGTCAGGAAGAAACAATATTTTTTCGCCGCGCTCCCATGCCCATCGCAAAGTCGCTTCGGCATTACTTGACGTACAGACAACACCACCGCGCTCACCGCAAAAAGATTTAATTGACGCAGCCGAATTGATATAAGTGACTGGCACAACGTCAGTGACACCAAGTGCAGTGAGTTCATCCCAACACAGTTCCAACTGGTCCGCCGCTGCCATATCGGCCATAGAACAGCCAGCTGCCAAGTCTGGCAATATAACCTGCTGATGGGACGCACTCAGAACGTCCGCACTTTCTGCCATAAAGTGGACGCCACAGAAGACTATGTAATCAGCATCGCTACACCCGGCCGCCTCACGAGCCAATTTAAACGAATCTCCTGTCCGATCCGCGAATGCGATAACTTCATCGCGCTGGTAATGGTGACCCAAAATTAAGAGTTGCCGGCCAAGTAAATCACGCGCCTGCTTGATCCGGTCCGCCATCTCTTCGTCATCCAGCCCAAGATATCGATCTGGTAATGGCTGCCGTGACGAAATTTGATCCGCCTCAACCCTATTCAGTAGTTCAACATCCATGCGCCGTTCCTTGCTCAACCAAGTGCCCGATAGATTGTGAATTTTTTCTCAAGCTTCTTACTATAAAAATCCAGGAACCTAATGATTTAGGCCCCGTACCTTAATTCTATTTATCGATCCGCTAGCTCAAAAAAAAGTTTGTGAAACTTTTCTCAAGCTCGGCACGTTAAAAATGCCAGACCCAACGTCTGAATCTGACATAGGTGCAATCGTAACACGGTAAGCTACGAAAGACAGCGGTTTCAAAAACTTCTTCGACTACGCTGGGCGGGAAACAACATTATAAAAAGTATCGCGTTCAATAGGATCTCGACCGGCCTCACGGATCAAAACCGTAATCTGCTGTGGACTCATAGCTTCAGGAGTTGGCGCACCTGCCATATGATAAATCCGCTCCTCTTGGACGGTCCCGTCAAGGTCATCTACACCAAACCATAAAGACGTCTGAGCTATTTCAACGCCGGTCGCAATCCAAAATGCCTTCACATGCGGCACATTGTCCAGCATGAGTCGGGCCACAGCATGAACACGTAATGTCTCCGCAGCCGTCGGTGCTGGCAACTTCCGCATTTGATTATTGTCCGGATGGAATGCCAATGGGATAAAGGCCTGAAAACCTCCTGTTTCATCCTGAAGTGTCCGGGTACGAAGCATGTGGTCAACACGCTCTTCTAGAGTTTCAATGTGGCCGTACAACATCGTGACATTCGAAGGCATCCCAAGACCATGTGCAATTCGATGAATCTGCAAGTAACGGTCAGCATCCGCCTTGTCATGACAAATCTTACGGCGAACACGCTCAGAAAATATTTCCGCGCCTCCACCTGGCAACGAATCCAGTCCCGCGTCGATCAATTCACGAAGTATCTGCTCATCAGTCTTTCCGTACAGCTCAGAAAAGAATGCAATCTCAATAGCAGTAAAGCACTTCAGATGAATACCAGGTTTTATTCGTTTTAAACCACGTAGTAATTCAAGGTAATAATCCCATGGCAAATCTGGATGCAAACCATTCACGACGTGTACTTCGGTCAGTTTTTGTTCTTTGCGCTCACGCAGCTTGTCCCAAGCCTGTTCTAGGCTCATCGTATAAGCACCGTCGTCACCCGGCTGCAGCCGCGCAAATGCGCAAAAAAGGCAACTAGCGACGCAAACATTCGTTGCCTCTAAACGAAGATTGTGGTTGAAAAATGTCCGTGCGCCGTGTCGAGATTCACGTGCCCGGTTCGCTAACCATCCAACCGCTAGCAAATCCGGACACTCGAATAAACGCACACCATCCTCTAAATCGAGACGAGTGCCAGCGTCTAACTTATCAGTAATGTCCCGAAGCCCACTCGCAGAGAGCCGAGCGTACATTGATGTGTTATTAGAGAATCACTAAGAAGGTTAATTTGTGTTTATTGCTCACCGACGCCCCAAACCTGAAGACGGAGTGTGCGTGCTCGGGGACCATCTAGCTCCCCCATCAGAATCCGTTGCCACTGACCAAGCACAATCTCACCATCGCTCACTTGGAGTGTAAGGCTATGTCCGAGCAACAAAGCTCGAATATGTGAATCAGCATTCATACGGTCGCAATCAGAGTGGTCTGGGTCGTTATGCTTCCATTCCCCGTCACGGTCAACCATCTGCTCAAGAAAGCGTTTTATATCTGACGTTAGCGCCGACTGAAACTCGTTAAGGAAAATTGTGCAGGTAGTGTGCAAAGACCAAAGACTAACAATGCCTTCACGTATGTCCAGTTTCTTAACAAATGCCATAACCCGATCAGTTAAATCAACCACCTCTACTCGCTGGTCGGTCGAAATGATTATTGTCTCTCCGTGAATCATCAACCCACCAGCACTGGCAGTCGTTACTTCGGATACAGGCTTCTCACGCACAGTGACGGTCGAGCTCTTGCTCATGCAATCCTCTCGTTGTGGAAACGGCGGGCTGAAACCCCGTCTGGCCTTAGGGCCAAGGGCGTATCGTATGTCATCGTCATTAAAACGCGCAACCGTAAACAAGTTAGCTAATCAAGCCTACCTTAGAAACCAAGTGAAAAGAACCTCAAAACCTGGTTTCTTCTTTTCCACCTGCATCAAAAAGTGTCCTGATATACTCAGATAGTTATTCGGTCCCGATATTAGTTGGAAGTGGGTGTAAATCCCACACGGTCCCGCCACTGTAATCGGTAAGTAGGACGGCGCAAGACAGCGAAAGGTTGTCCGCCACTGTGCTGCAAAGTATGGGAAGGCGTCACTGTCCTACGGTGATCCGTAAGTCAGGAGACCACGTATCGGGCGTCCTCACTACTCGTCGGTCAACATCTGTGACGAGTGCTTACGGCGCGTGGCCACGCCGGAGGGAGAAAAAAATGACCGTGGACGAAAGCGACGCGCTCCTTTGCGCTAACGCTGTTTCTTACGCTTATGATTCGACTCCAGTCATAAGTGACGTGACGATTACTGCTAGGCCAGGAGATTGCATCGGGCTCCTCGGACCCAATGGTTCAGGAAAGACAACCCTACTTCATCTTCTTGCTGGCTTAATGCCGCCAAGTAGTGGAAACATAAAACTTAACGGAATCGAGCTCCACCAACTTGAGCGTTCTTCCGTAGCACGTCAACTGGCACTTGTCCCCCAAGAAACAGTACTTGCCTTTGATTACTCTGTGAATGAAGTCGTGCTCATGGGACGATACGCACACCTTCATATCTTTGCAAAGGAAACCCAAGAAGACCTGGATATTGTCAAACAATGCCTTCTTTTGACCGGCACCTCAGCCTTCGCTGATAGACGTTTTTCAACACTAAGCGGAGGCGAAAAACAGCGTGTTGTGATTGCGAGTGCCTTAGCTCAGCTCATACCATCTAAAGCAAACCCTGTTTCAGTAATCGATGCGGTATTGCTTCTTGATGAACCGACAACTTCTCTCGACCTGAGGTATCAACTTTTGATCGCGGAAGTACTGAAAACGGTCCGCCAAAAGCAATCTGTTACTTTAGTTCTCTCAACACACGACCCGAATTTCGCCGCAGAACTCTGCGACCAACTCATACTGCTCCGCGAGGGAGCGATTATCGCATCCGGCCCGACAAAAAGCGTGCTGACAATAGAACACTTGCGCGAGCTCTACGGCATTAACACCGAAATCACCATCCATCACAAAACCGGACAACTCTTAGTCGTACCACTAAAAACGGCGTAGCAACGGTACTTCATGGCAACAGATCTAACTCACTCTCCAGCAGCATCTAATTACCGAAGCTACGGCATACTGATGGTGCTCGGGGTTACCGCAGTGAGTATTTGCGCGATTGGACCAATCATAGGACCTACCCCGATCGACTGGCGTGCGGTATTCGATCGCACTATACCGTTCACTGAGAACGTCGATGCACAAATCTTTTTTATCGCACGTTTACCCCGTTCGATAGCAGGAGCCCTCGTAGGGGCAGCTCTGGCATCCGCGGGCGTTGTACTTCAAGCGTTATTTCGCAACCCGCTAGCGACACCATTCACTCTTGGCGTGTCTTCCGGTGCCTCGCTTGGCGCACTCGTCGTCGTAATTGGAGCCCCTTTTGCTGTGTCCGGTTTTCCTATGGTGCCATTCGCTAGTTTCGCCGGCGCTCTTGGTGCCATCGGTATTGTTTATGCGCTCGCAAGATCACGAGGACAGGGGCTCTCAACATCAATACTTCTCTTGTCTGGCGTGACTTTAAACTCTCTGTTCTCAGCCATAATCATGTTTATTCAATACCTTGCCGACTACACGGAAAGTTTTCAAGCCGTAAGATATTTAATGGGAAATCTCGACGTCAGTAGCTATACGCCTATCCTCTGGGCTTTGCCGCTGCTAATGATCGCGGCCATTGGTATGTTTTGGCTGCCGCGCGCTCTCAATTTGCTTACACTTGGTCCGACAGGTGCGGCTGCCCGAGGAGCGAATGTACTGAAAACGCAACGTCTTGCGTTTCTTAGTGCCTCTCTCGCAACTGGTGCAGCTGTTTCTCTCGGTGGCCCTATTGGATTTGTGGGCATAATCGTTCCTCACATGGTCCGCCTGCTTCTTGGAGCAGACCACCGCATAGTCCTTCCGGCATCAGCTTTCGCAGGAGCAGCTTTTCTCGTAACCTGTGACATAGCGGCACGAACGCTGATATCTCCGCTTGAACTTCCGGTTGGCGTGGTTACGGCTATTCTTGGTGGACCATTTTTCTTGTGGCTTCTGGTACGGGCCAAATGAATACACCCAGCAATGAACAAGTACTCGCACGCTCTTTAAAACACTTCTGGCTTGTAGTTACTGTTTTTCTCTTTACAGCAGTATTACCGTTAAATGCGCAAGGTGGAATTTCAAAGCGGATTGTGTCAATTGTCCCGGCAGTAACGGAAATGCTCTTTGCGATTGGCGCGGGCGAACAGGTGGTGGGGGTCAGTAACTTTGCCGGCTATCCCAATGAGGTTAATTCGCGCCCTCGAGTCGGAGCACTACTCGACCCTAATATCGAACGCATTCTCTCACTCAGGCCCGATTTAGTGGTAATGCATGAAAGCCAGACGGATGCGATCGAACAAATGAGGCGTGGTGGCATCGAGGTCTTTCTCTATCGACACGGCAGCATATCCGACATAACTGACATGCTCCGTCAACTAGGACGACGCACCGGTCAAACACCTAAAGCCATGACGCTTGCTAAGCAGATCGAAGTCAGGCTGAAATCAATTCAAACACGCGTCTCGAACTATCAAAAACCCAGAATTCTACTTGTCTTAGGGCGTGAACCGGACACCATACGAAATGTCTATGCAAGCGGTGGTATTGGTTTTCTTAATGACATGATTAGCGCTGCAGGCGGAATAAATGTCTTTGCTCACGTCGAAAGTGAAGCCGTGCGACCTAATGCCGAGGGCATCCTAGCAGCCTCGCCTGATGTGATTATTGAAATCCACGCAGAAGGTCTTCTTACGGACAATGACATGCCTAGCGAACCAAAAAATGTCTGGGATACTTTATCTGCCATTCCAGCAGTTCAAAACGATCGTGTGTACTTTTTGACTGGAAGTGACTTGATCGTACCTGGCCCGAGGGTCGCCAATGCAACGGAACGCTTCGCCAGAACACTTCATCCTGTGGCGTTTGAATCAAGATAAAGCATCAGGCATCATCATTCTCGGACACAGCATACGGACTTGGAACTTTTCTCACGACGATTGTCAGTCCGAATAGAATGACGACCGCCGACGATACAAGAGCAAGATAGCCCCCTCCTGCAATTGACGTGACCGGTACTTCGATCTCCGCTTTCTCGCCTTGCACAATCGCAACAGCCTGCTCCTGTGCCCATATCTCATCGACAGCAGCCCGCTGCATCCACTGCTCACTCAAAAGCACAATCGCGAACGCTGCCAGTCCAACAACCAGCAATGGATGTCGAGAATTCTTTCGCGTAATAACACTCAGTGAGGCGAGCACAACAACAAGGATCGCGAGCGCTAAAACCCAAAACCCTGAAATGCTTGGAACACCGCCAAAAGCGTTATCACCAATCAATATCCAAGGCATAAAAGCACTACCCGCTAAAAGAAATCCAGCAAACATCGGCAGGTAATATGCCCGCATACTGTGCTGCAGCATACGATTCAAAGAATTATTTCTCATAATCTTTACAACGATTTGTTCTTCACTGGCTGGCGTTTTCTAGTCACACTTAAACGTTTTCGATCACTAGACATCCGATCCGGCACCGGAGGTAAAGCTCGGGGGTTGAGTCGCTCAACATCTTCAAGGATATCCGATGCCCAGCCAAAAATATTTCTTCCCGCAACAACACGACGCATCGCATGCATACGCCGACGCCGCTCATCACGAGACATTTCGATACTTTGTTCAATGGCAGTTGCAAAACCTTCGACATCGTACGGGTTGATAATGGAAGCATCATGTAACTGCTGTGCTGCCCCCGCCATTTCACTTAGTATCAACACTCCATCGTCATCCTCTCGAGCAGCAACGAATTCTTTTGCAACGAGGTTCATTCCGTCGTGCAATGAACTCACAATACAAAAATTCGCAAGTCGATAAAGGGCGACGAGTCGCCTAATTCTTAGAGCGGATTTTCTGTAATGAATCAGGTCCCTCCCTAATCCATACCTTTTGTTGATCTGATCCACCTTGCGATCGATCGCCTCTGCAACATCTACGTAGCTTCGCAAGCGTGACCGTGATGGCACACCAATCTGAACAAAAGTAAGACTGTCTCGAAGATCAGGTCGACGTTGTAGTAGCAGTTCCAATGCTTCAAGCCGTTCAATTACTCCCTTGGTGTAATCCAATCGATCGACACCAATTCCTATAATCGACGTATCAAGATTGAGTTCGCGCCGCAGTTTACTTATCTCGACTTCCAAATCAGGATCGTAGGCTATGCGCTGTATACGATCGTAATCAACGCCAATCGGGACTGCCTTAACAGCGACGATTCGGTTACCCATTCGGACAGTATTACGAGATGTTTCCAGCGAAAGTTCCTCTCGTGCCGCCACAAGAAAATTCCTGCGGTCTCGATCAAGTTGAAATGCAATTAGGTCATTACCTAGAAGTCCAGAAATAAGGTCCCGGCGCCATGGGCACATGCGCAACCTGTCTGGGCTGGGCCACGGTATATGCCAAAAAAGTGCAGTTTTAAGTCCAGGTTGTAATTTTCGTAGTTTGGCAGCCACTAACGCCAGGTGATAATCCTGAATAAAAACTGGAGCCGATAAATCTGGAAGTTCTGTTTCGATAACCTCAGCAAATCGATTATTGACAAGCTGATAACTTTCCCAATCATGAGTCCGAAACACGGGTCGGACATGTGCCTCATGACAAAGTGGCCAGAGACCTTCGTTTGCGAAACCATCGTAGTAGCTAGCCGACTCTCTGTCGGTCAGCCACAAACGACGTAAGGTGTAGCTAGGTTTATCTGGTGGTACTGACACGCGATCGTCTGCATCAACGACTTCACGATCGGCATCGCCGGCACCATGTGCAATCCATACACCACCGCGGTCGCGCATAAGCGCATCCAGGGCAACTGCGACCCCACCTGTTGTCGGGGACCACTGGATTTTTTGTTCCTGATCGTAGGTATGCTGATAAGGCTCTCGATTAGAAACAACAACCAGTGGTCGCCGAGGCCTGTCAGCTTTAGCTAAAGGGATTGAAGACATCAATGAGGTCACAACCGAACGACTGTGGCCCGCAAGAAAATACCTGCAGTATTGAAAGAGTATCAGTTGATGTCAACACTACACATCAAACGACAGCCCGCAACCACACTCGCTCTTGGCATTTGGATTACGAAATATCAAAGACTGTCCCAACATCTCTGTGTCGCAATCTAAAACAGTTCCTTGTAAATATTGATAACTCTTTTTATCAACAAAAATTTTCATGCCGTTACCCACATCAAACACTTCGTCGTCTTGCCGTGGAGCATTCTCCCACTTAAATACATAACTATATCCAGAACAGCCACCCGCTTTAACTCCAACACGCAAGCCACTTCCATCCACAGCTTCAGATGCCATTGCCTCACGAATTCGCTTTGCAGCAGCGTCGGTAACTTCAATCATGGTTTCAATAATCAGTGTATCCCATCAAGCGAAAAACCGCTTGGAACAGTTATTGAGACGCATACGGGGACATTTCTCGTAGTCGATTGACTACGCTAACCACCTTACCAACAACATAGTCAACCTGTTCCTCAGAAGTAGAACGTCCTAGCCCGAAACGAATTGACGCACGAGATCGTTCCTCCGACACACCTATCGCATGTAATACGTGAGAAGGCTTTGGATTAGCAGATGCACATGCTGCCCCTGATGAGACTGCTATATCATCCAAGCCGAGCAACAAGGATTCACCTTCAAGACAATCAAAACTTACATTAAGGCTATGAGGTAGCCGATATTCCATGGACCCATTGACTATGACACCAGATAAACGTTCATTTAGGCCATTTAAAAGACGATCTCGCAAATAAGAAACCCTGCGAGATTCACAGGGCATTTCTTGATGACAAATTTCTGCGGCAGCACCAAAGCCAACAACACCCGGCACATTGATTGTGCCCGGACGTAATCCGTTTTCATGACCACCTCCGTCAAACAGCGCCTTTAGTTTTGGACGCGGTCGGCGGCGCCTGATATATAGAGCTCCTATTCCTTTCGGACCGTACATTTTATGAGCCGTTATTGACATTAGATCCAAACCAAGTGACTCGGCATCAATTGGCACCTTGCCTACGGCTTGCGCGGCGTCACTATGCAAAATGATTCCACGCGATGCTGTAATTTTTCGCAACTCATAAAGCGGCTGCAAAACACCGATTTCATTATTCGCCATCATGATAGACACAAAACGCGTGTTCTCTCTAATTGCTTTCTGAAATACATCGAGATCGATAAGCCCATCGCTCCGTGGTTCAAGATACGTGATGTCGATCCCTTCATGCTCGAGCTCTCGACATGGATCTAACACGGCCTCATGTTCAGTCGACATGGTTACTACGTGCAGTGGTCGCTCTGTATTCGCTCTCGCAAAGCCTTTAATCGCTAAATTATTTGATTCGGTCGCACCACTCGTAAAATAGATCTCACGAGAATCCGCGCCAATAAGTTCTGCAACCTGACGCCTAGCTTTCACAACAGCGTCCCGCGCTTTCCAACCAAAGGAATGATGCCGACTCGAAGCGTTACCAAAGTCCTCACTAAAAAATGGCAGCATCCGAACCAACACGCGGTCGTCGGTTGGTGTCGTAGCATGATGGTCCATGTATATGGCAGTGGAACTTTTCATAATCAAGCAGTGCTATAAAGCTCTATTGCTGGAGTCCAGCAGCAGCTGCCAACTCGTTACATTATCTGCTGGTATTGGCTAAAGGAGTGACAACCGCTTCAGATGACCGTCTAACCTCAGACAACGACAATGGTTCTTGATTTACACCTAAGCTTTTTGGCCCCTCCGAAACAAGCTCATCTACGGTAAAAGATGAAAGAGACTGCAATATAAGATCTTTGAGCCGCCAAAGGGGATCACGGACATTACACTTAGAATATTGGTCACACGTTTCATCTTCATCAGAACACGCCGTCACCAAAAATGGACCATCTATAGCCTGAATGATGTCGGCAACGGAGATTTGATTCGCCGAACGAGACAAGCGATACCCTCCACGCGTTCCGTGGTGCGAGACAATAACACCCATCTTTGCCAACCGCTGCAACACCTTGGCCATTAATTCGGGTGGGATATCATATCGATTGGCAATCTCGCGCGCGCTCGACGATTCGCTGTCCGGCCGGGAGGCAAGATCCTTAATCGCGATAAGAGCGTAGTCAGCCTTCTTTGAGAAACGCAGCATGTACCACCGTCAGGGGTGTTTACCTTCGCGCCTATTGTAGTCCGCCATCGCAGGTCGGACAAAAACGTTTCGTTCGTAGTTACAAAAATCACCTTAAGGAAAGGATTTTTATACTGTCAGACATTCAATATTTTGGGAGCGATGGATCGACAACATCAATCCAGCGAAGGATTCCGCCACTAAGGTTCCTTACTTTTTTGAACCCAGCATTACTTAGAATTTTCACTGCTTTTGCACTACGAACACCCGACTTACAGTGAACAACCACATCCTCATGCCGACCAAGTTCGCTAATTCTATTCGGAAGTTCTCCGAGCGGTATCAGTACTGAGCCAGGTATGGAACAGATCTGGTATTCCTGCGGCTCACGAACGTCCAACAAAAATACCCCGTCATTGTTATCAATAAAAACCTTAAGTTCCTCAACCGTCACGTCATTACCAACCGTAGACTCGTCCAAAACTGGACTAGTAGGGGTGATACCGCAAAACTGATCGTAATCAATCAATTGAGTCACGGTCGGACTATCGCCACACACTGGGCACTCCGGATCACGACGTAACTTGAGTTCGCGGAACTTCATTCTGAGCGCGTCGTAAATCATGAAACGATTGATCAGTGGCTCGCCAACACCAATGATCAGCTTGACGGTCTCCGTAGCCTGAATGGTACCGACAACACCTGGTAGAATCCCCAAGACTCCACCCTCGGCACAACTCGGAACCAACCCTGGGGGCGGCGGTTCGGGGTATAAACAGCGGTAACACGGTCCCTGCTTGGTAGCAAAAACCGACGCCTGGCCTTCAAAACGAAAGATGCTACCGAATACATTTGGTTTACGAAGTAGCACGCATGCATCGTTCACCAAATATCGTGTTGGGAAATTATCGGTACCATCAACAACAATATCGTAATCGCCAAGCACATCAAATGCATTCGACGACGAGAGTGCCGTCTCGTGCAGGTCAATCGCAACCTCCGGGTTAATCGCAACAAGCGTGTCTCGGGCAGATTCAAGCTTGGACCGACCTACGTCCGGCGTACCATGAATAACCTGCCTTTGAAGATTGCTGTAATCAACAACATCAAAATCGACCAGTCCCAGTCGACCAACACCGGCCGCTGCTAAGTACATTGCCACAGGCGACCCGAGGCCTCCGGCCCCAATACAGAGCACGCTAGCAGCCTTCAGCTTCAGCTGTCCGTCCATGCCGACTTCCGGCATAATTAAGTGCCGACTGTAACGTTCGACCTCTTGATTGCTAAGCGATAGCGGCGATTCAGTCGTCACAAACAACTCCCACCTGCGACCGACGGAACAATACTAATCGTATCCTCTGATGTCACCGGTGTCTTTTCCTTCTCAAGGTACCGAATGTCATCGTCATTAAGATAAATATTCACGAAGCTTCTCAACTTACCGTCTTCACTATAGAGATGCTTTCGTAATTCCGTGTACTGATTAGTCATATTGGCAAGAAGCTCTCCGACCGTGGAGCCTTCTGCTTCAACCGTATCTTGGTTATTTGTATAGACGCGCAGTGGCGTCGGAATAAGTATCTGGATTGCCATATCTCTTGCCTACCCTATCCTGTTCATTAATGTCGTAATATCGAGACCTCACGTTACAGAAACAGCTTGTTCATCAAAAGCCGACCGATCTTCACGCAGACGCCAAGAGGTCATCGTGCCTGGTTCGCCATTCTGCACAGCCAAAATGACATACGAAAACGTCGGCCACGCTTGATCCAAATCAGTCTGTGACGGACGTGCTGGATGGTCAGGGTGTGAATGGTAAAACCCAATCAGTTGCCCGCCCATCTCCGCAGCTCGTTTTTCAGCCACCTGGTACTCAACTGGCCCAACCAGAAAATGCCGACGAGCCTCCTCTCCCATTAAATTCGGAAGCCGCATAGCCTCCACTACGAACCCGTCAAGGCCTATTAACGCGCCGCAGGACTCTTCAGGGTACGAGTCGCGACCATGCCGCCGAATATTTATGTCCACATCGGACCGCAGCATAAGCATCAGTAATGTAAGTAGCTACTCCGTAACCGTTTCAAATCCCTTCTCACGCCACGCAAGCGTACCGCCGTCAATGCTACGAACATTCCGGTAACCAAGTGACTTGAGAAAAAGTAAGCCAGACAGCGATGCATTCCCGCGCTGACACACACTCAATATCGGTGTATCAAAATTCTTAGGCAATCCTTGATGGTTTTCTTGGATCTCAGCAAGTGGCATGTTCACAGCGCCTGGCAAATGCGCTTCCGCAAACTGGTCAGGGGGTCTCACATCCACAACAAAACTCTGACCCGTCTTTAGCTGAGCATGCGCCGAATCGACATCGATCGTAAGCTCGGCATTTCCACGAACATTCTCAACCATACTGTCGAGGAGAGGATTCTTCGAAGTAGCTTTCTTAATTTCTGCAGCCACCAACCCCGGCAGATGTTTTACAACCGATGATGCGTACTTGAAAGCACTGTCACAGAAAATAACCACCACTACATTACCTGGTTCGTCCGGCACGAGTTTGAAAGCACCCGCCAGCGCCATCGCAGAACTCGGTCCGGCAATCAAACTTTCTTCTCTGTTCAACCGAAGACAGAGGTCAAATGCCTCTTGATTCGTTACTTCAATGAGACCATCGTACTCCTCTGGAAAAAATAATTTTGTCTGTTGCAATTGCCGAATACTACGCACACCAGGGATGTCGTGACCTTCCTGAGGATGAATGCCGAGTATCTTGACACTCTCGGATTGCTCCTTGAGAAACCGCCCTGTTCCAGTAATCGTGCCACACGTGCCAAGCCCACAAACAAAATGAGTCACTTTTTCCTGAGTTTGACGCCAAATCTCAGGGCCTGTCGTCTTGTAATGCGCCTCAGGATTCGCCTCATTGGCATACTGGTTCAGCATCAAATAGTCTGGTCTTTCGCTAATTTCAGTTGCTTTCGCGATAGCTCCCTCCGGTGCTCCAGGTGCAGGGCAGAGCGTATCCTCAAGCTCCAGTACATCAGCACCAAAAAATCTCAGCATCGTACGTTTCTCTAGAGGGACCTCACTTGATAACGGAGTCGTCAGAGAATACCCTTTCGCATTCGCAATCATGGCCAGAGCCATACCAGTATTCCCGGATGTCGGCTCGACTAATTTCTGTGCCTCTTGCACAGTATGACGCGCTTCGCCGTCGGCAATCAGGTTCGCGGCAACACGATCTTTCACTGCACCAAAGGGGTTATACCATTCCAGTTTTCCGTAAACCTGAGTATGCTGATACGGCGTAACACGGTTAAGTCGCACCAATGGTGTTGGGTTCTCAGGACCAGACAACATCCCGAGAATCGAATCATAAACGCGCAGTGCATTATCATCCATCGCTCTCAATCCTATCCTATTCTTGGCTGCCAGCTGTTCTCGTAAAAACTCGAAAGCACTCTAGTGCATGCTACGATCCATCAACAGAAACCGCTGCCTAACTCTCCAGCCGTAAAAACTCTTTTCTTACAGCTCTTGAATCAAACTACTCGACAAATATTGGCCTGAGCCAAAAGAAAAATTTCACCGCCACTAATGACCGATCAGTATTCCTTTAATCTTGTGCTTCTCGGCTTTGGAGCGGTTGCACAAGCTTTCCTCAAACTACTTATGAAACGATCGCCTTCGCTAGGGTTCGACTGGCGTGTCGTCGGAGTCGCAACACGACGACATCATTGCATCCTAGCTAAAGAAGGTATTGACGCTGCGACTCTGACCCATCTTGGAACAACCAGGCAAGTCCTTGACCCGTGCCATAATTACACTTCAGGTCAACAACCGACTGGTACTTTTGAACTTCTCAAACAATTATCTGAATTATACCCGCGACACTCAAAAACAAATCGCGTGGTTGTTGTTGAAAACACACCCTTCAGTCTCGACAAAGGACAACCGAGCGTCGACCACGTTCGAGCTGCCCTTACGATGGGCGCAGATGTGATTACGGCCAACAAGGGCCCCTCTGCCTTTGCCTATCGTGAACTCACTGCACTTGCAGCCTCTCGGGGCTCAATGTTTAAATTTGAAGGGTCGGTACTAGACGGAATGCCAGTTTTTAGTCTCATCCAGGAAACGCTTCCAGGTGTCAAAGTGGAGCGCATCCGGGGTATCGTCAATACCACAACGAATTATCTCTTAACGGAAATGGAACAAGGCACGACTCTGTCAAAAGCGTTAGCTGATCTACAAAAGGCAGGGATTACTGAATCCGATCCTGAAAAAGATATCGAAGGATGGGACGCCGCTGCAAAAGCATCTATTCTCGCCAATGTCTTTTTTGATGCCAACATGAACCCGCATCAGGTAAACCGAACAGGACTCCGAACGGTCGATAAAACAGAAATCAGAAGGGCTCATCAAAATGGCCAGGCTGTCAAGCTTATCGCCGAAGTTAAACGTCACCACAATAGAGCGATCGCGACAGTTGCCCCGCGTTTTCTAACGGCTAGTGATCCGCTCGCTAGATTGTCTGGGACCGCGAAAGGACTCGTAATTGACACAGACGTACTTGGGTCACTGGTGATCAGTAAAACAGCCTCTGACGTCGCTCACACAGCATATGCCCTGATGACCGATCTCCTATCCATTCATCGCCTTAGAACACTCGACGTTACATGAAAGAAGTCAACTATGAACACTCAACAAACATCCAATAAACCAAGCGCTCTCGACGGCATCACTGTCTTAGATCTCACGCGTGTATTGTCCGGTCCATATTGCACGATGATGCTGGCCGACATGGGCGCTCGCGTCATCAAGGTCGAACAACCAGGAAAAGGTGATGACACGCGTGGGTGGGGACCGCCGTTCCAAAACGGAGAGAGCGCGTATTTTCTGAGTATTAATCGCAATAAAGAAAGTGTCACGTTAAATTTAAAGCACCCCGAAGGGCGCCGCGTACTTGACGCGTTAATTGAAAAGTCGGATGTCCTAGTCGAAAACTTTCGCCCTGGAACGTTAGACAAAATGGGACTAGGTTACGAAACCCTGTCAAAACAGCGACCCGATCTTGTGTATTGCTCCATCTCTGGCTTCGGACAAACTGGACCGAGACGGCGCGAACCAGGTTATGACGCTGTGATGCAAGGCGAAGGTGGCCTTATGAGTATTACGGGGTCAAACGACGGCCCCAGTTATCGCCTAGGCGTTGCGATCGCCGATATTGTCTCCGGCATGTTCTCTGCCTACGGTATTGCGGTGGCCTTACTTGCTCGCCACCGAACCGGACGTGGACAGTTTGTTGATGTTGGAATGCTTGACGCTGTTACCGCACTTCTTACGTACCAGGCAGGTATTTATTTTGCCACCGAAACCGCACCCCCGCGCTTAGGCAACCGGCATCCCACCATCGTTCCTTACGAAACGCTTGAGGCCGAAGACGGCGACCTCGTCGTGGCGGTTGGCAATGATCAACTGTGGAAAACGTTCTGTGGCGTGCTTGAGCTTGAAACACTTGCGAATGATGCTCGTTTCCAAACAAATAAAGATCGGGTTTCGGCACACGCTGAGTTACGTCCTTTGTTAGTCGAGCGCTTAAAAACGCGACCCGCCGCAGAATGGCTCTCCAAACTTAAGGAAGCAGGCGTTCCATGTGGTGGTGTGCGGGATCTCGACCAACTCTTTAGTGACCCTCAGATAATTGATCGCGCAATGGTCGTGGCACTCGATCACCCAGCTGCAGGACTAATCAAACAACTGGGCGTTCCAATTAAGCTCGGCGATACACCTGGTGCCGTCCGCACACCGCCACCATTACTTGGCGAGCATACGGAAGAAATCCTTAAAGAACTCGGCATGTCAATGAAAGAGGTCGAAGCACTCAAGCAAAGTGGAGCCGTCTAGTAATCGTTTGGAAAAGATCATCAATAGATAAAGGCTGCCGAGAAATAATCGATTGGTGGGTCATCACCGTTCAATAACTAGTAATAGTTCTCGCTGAACAAATGTCACTAGATCCTCTTCAGTAAGCTGTCCAATCGCTGGGTGACTCACTATTACATACTCGTTACTCAGCACTCGACTTCCACGAGTACGTCCTGTCCGCCCGATCAGCGTTGGTGGATCGTTTGCAGTATTCATGACTACTTCAATGTAAGCATCTCGCGGCGAGTCAAACGACAAGCGGGCAGACTCATGCGGTGTCGAAACTGAGCACCGGTACCCTTCAGATGAGAGTACAGACGCTATCGTCTTCATGACGGGAATAACAATCCGTTTCATTACCTGCTGGCCCTCTACCTCAGCAACAGTGGTCTGCTCACGCCGTTCCACCGCTTTGGCCTTAGCATCAACAAGCGTGCGTCGGATACGTCGTCCGATTTCGCCGCTATCCATTAGGACCTCCGACTCGTTGTATTGAACTCATAAATACGAACTAACTCGATCAATTTATAACCCTTCGTTTGATAAGGAGGGATGATCCGTTCGGTATGGAGAAACTGAATCATGCCCTCATCAGCATAATCCGGTTCGCCCAAATCAGATTCTTCGGAAAGCACCCTATTAAGTTTTTCAAGAGACATGGTTTTCTCTACAGTCTTCCGCCTGAACGGAATGACCCCTAGCACTCGGCGTGACTGATAAAATTTCCGAACTTTAAACTCAACATAAATTTCGTTACTAATGAAGTTATATTCCACGTCCGTCCGTGCCGAAGGAGCGTCTTCCACTCGTAGCGAAATCACACCTGGCTGCTCTGAAAGCCATGAAAGAATCCGCTCGGTAAAATCTCCCTCCCCAGACCATCGGTCGCGATCAATCGTTATCGACGAAGACATGCAATACCGATCCTACTTGGTGCTTAAAACAATGAACATGTCGACCGCAACGAATGCACAAAGTCAACAACACCGAATAAGTAGCATGGCTAGATAACATTACAGGTGCCAATCACCTGCCACCACTCACGTCGTTGCTCTATACATTGGCGACCAAGAGAGTAGCCGCCGCACGCATCCCGATTACAACCGATTCCTGGCTACCGACACGACGTACAAGGACATGATCAGCAGCGTTATCTCTGTTCTCGACGCAAATTGATTGTCCGGGAGTTAATTCGTTGCCCTCAAGAAATCGGAGAAACTCCCCGTCTTGGTTAGTCACACGACTAAGAACCAACACCGTGCCCAACGGGCAGGTCAACAAACTTTGATATCGAGGAGTCTCAATAGAACCGTCGGCATCGGGAATTGGATCGCCGTGCGGGTCTACGCCTGGCCGTCCAAGCATCGCATCGATCCGATCGATGAGTCGATCAGAAGCAGCATGTTCTAATCGTTCAGCCTCTTCATGAACTTCATCCCAACTCATACCAAGAACCTTGACCAGAAACAACTCGAGCAAGCGATGCCGACGTAACACTAGTGCCGCTAACTTCTGACCCGCTTCTGTTAGCTGAACCCCGGCATAGGGCTCGTAAAGTACGAGACCGGTTTCCGCTAACGCTTTCACCATAGTCGTTGCGGTTCCCGGAACAACGCCCAGCGCAGTAGACAATTTCCCCATCGGCACAAGTTCGCCACGGCTGTCTTTCGAAATTTCTGCCTGATAAATCGCTTTGAGGTAATTCTCAACGGTGCTCGATTGCGGCATTGGCTGCATGATGACGAAGCCTCACAATGAATCTAGAAACGCTAGTAAGAAAGAATTTTGGTCTGGCGATAATTGTTCAAACCCTTGACGGGCAATCTCCGCTTCCTGCTCATGCCGCATAATGGCCTCAAATGTATTCGAGGCGCTACCATCATGAAGCAGCGGTCTACGGTGTCGCAATCCCCATAGTGCTGGCGTACGAATCTCTTCCGGTTCGGCACCAGCCTGCCGAATGCCATCACCCGTGCCAATATCATGCAGGAGCAAATCCGAAAAAAGTGGTACCTCCTGATAATCAAATAGTGGGTTGCTATTGGCACCCGTTTTTAGTGAGGGCACATGACATTTCGCGCACCCGATACCCTCGAACAGTCGGCGCCCTCGACTGACAGCCTCCGTAATCTTTCCTCGTACCGGCGGAGCAAGAAATCTCATGAATGCTTCAAAATTATCGATGCCTCGCCGACCGGTTTCTGGTTCAACGACATCTTCTGGGTCTGGTATCACGTCACACCGTTGCAATTGTTCAGGCATCAAACGAAAAGTTAATTCTTCTGGAAAAAGATCGTTAGTGATGCCCATCTCATTTCGATACGCGTCCGCACCAAATTCCAGTAACGTCGCCATCTGAGACTTCCATCCAAAACGGCCGACTCGTTCGTCCCCAGTGACCAAGTCCACAACTATTGGTGCCCGTCCACTAATGCCGTCTCGGTCAAGATCATAGGGGTCAGCAAGTGATCGAATTGCTTCGTCAGGAATAGCTTCGACTAGACCAGCACCGAACAAAGGAATCGGCGCTCTACGACCAATAACGTTAGCCTCCGCAGGAATTACCGACTGACAATTGTGTGTCGGGATGGAAAAAATCTGAAAAAGTGACCCTCTCTTCGAGTCGAGGTCTCGGTACGATCCATCTGCATCGCGGACACCTGCTCGTGTCGTCGTCATCGGCGCAATACCGCCAATGGCCGGCACGTTATGGCATCCAGCACAACTTGTATTGTTATACGCAGGTCCCAGTCCTTCCTCGGCATTTTCAACCTCAAGAAAATCATCAAGTCCGAGCAAAAACTCTTCGAATTCCATCGCACTTAGCCCAAGCAACGGACCACCAAGGCGTAATGGTCCCTGCGCCACGGCCCGGGAACTTTCTGAAATCACAACTAAACCCGTAGTTAAACAAAAAGCCACAACAACTCGAAACAATCTGATCATCTATCTCCTTCCTGGTCGCTTTCATGGACGATGATGGCGCCACGCATAAAATTGTGCCCCGCACCACACAAACGCGAGCACTCAAATTCATAGCGACCAACATCAACTGCTTGAAATCGCACAATAGCTTCGCCTTGTCGGCGTTTGGGTACTAAAATGTTGATGTTGTTTCCGATAATTCTAAAACCATGCATCGTATCGTTACTGTGGATTCGCAACTCAAGACTTGTTCCAACAGCGACACGAATCTCCGACGGGGTGAAACTGAAGCGTTCAGCCAAAATCGTTACTACTTGATGCCTAGTCTGCTCGGCCTGTATTTGCGAGACAGCTAACATCGCGCTCATGATAAATAGTCCCCAAACGAAAACTCTTCGCATTAGAACCACCATCCCAATCCGACATTAAAAGAGTTCGGCGCAGGAAGAACCTCACTCCGACTGCGTTGCACCGTATAGTCGACTTTGACCGCAACATCAGGGTCTGGAAAATATGTCATCCCGAATGACCAAGAGTCCCGGTCGAAAGACGCGATCGAATCAAATCCGCTCGGCATTCGATATTGCGTATCGAAATTTTCATAGCGTACAAACACTGCCAACTCGCGCGGAGCAGGATTAGCTAACAAAAAGTAAGACCCCTCAAGATAAAAACCGCGCAGTTGCTCTGCAATATTTGGATTTACACCGACGATGCGCTGTAAAGAGTTATTCAACTCGGCGATCCCATCTAGAAATGCATGTGCATAAAGACCACGAATATCAAACTCTGCCCAGTGATAGCGTCCGTCGAACTCCGTCATAGTGACGCTGACGTCGCCTCGAGGAAATGCAAACCCTGAATCGCCACTCCAAAGACTCGCACCGAGTACCAAACCAGGCGTTCCCACAAATTCCACCCGCCCGGTGCCCGCGACGTGCTTGGCGTTCGATTGAGCTCCTTTTTGACGACCATCTCGAAGACCACTCTCAGCACTAAATCCAGAAGCATTGAGCGTCTCCATCGCGTACACTCGGTACCGAAAACCGCTTCCTACTTCACCGTGAATACCAGCACCTGCGCCAAACCAAGTTGTCGGAATAATTACGGTCTCAACAGACGGTCGCTCAACGCCATGAAACACTGGCGGCTCATGACGCTCATTAATCACCCCCACTGGAGCAAGCACCATGCCAGCCCGCAAATTAAGACTTCGATTCATCAGAAAGTCGACATACGCTTGTTCAAGCTCAAGTTCTCCGTCGGTCTCCGGTGAAACAACAGCATGTTCAAGTTCAAGCTCGGACACAAATCTCACACGGTCAGAAAAGCTGTGGGTAAATAAAAGAACGAATCTATGAAAATCAAGTACAGGGTCTTGGAACTCTACATTGTTGAAATGGAAATCCATGTAGCCAGAAATGGGACCAGTTCGTGACACCGCTGAGCTAGTCGTGTTGTCGTCATCCGCCTGCCTACGCAGTGAGAAGTTTTTACGAACAGATTGCTCCAAACCTAGACCGGTTTGAACATCCACATTGGTCGACTGCTCCTGACGAAGCGCGCGCACCCTTTTGGATAGTTCCTCTTGAGCAAACGCGCTCGGCATAGTCGCAAACAATAAGAGATAGACTATTTTGCCAAATAGAAATATATTTTTCGCTCGCATCTCTTATTTATTTTGATTATTCAAAATCATTGCATCTATTGTCAAGTAGAGCAGTTTGACCTGCTACGATCTAACCATGTCAGCACTATCATCGCGAGAAAAAACACCGATTCGGAGGGCCATTCTCCTTTCAGGTGGTCTCGATAGCGCGGTCTTAGTAGCAAGTGAACTTGAGGAAACACGGAACCTATACGGCAAGAACGCCTACATACAGCCAATCTATGTGACGAGCGGTTTTTCATGGGAATCTGGCGAGCAAGCCCAAGTCAATCGATTGTTACAATCAAAACAATTCCAAGGACTAGTCAAACCGCTCACTTGTTTAGATTGTCCCGTCTCCGATACATACCCGTCTAAGCACTGGGCGCTAAACAGTAATCCTCCCGCTTACGACACGCCGGACGAGGATGTTTATCTAGTAGGACGGAACATTCTTTTGCTCGCCAAGGTTTCAGCGTATTGCGCCATCAACCGTATCGAACGTATTGCCATGGGATCGCTCGCTGGCAACCCATTTCCAGACGCGACACCTGAGTTTTTTAGATCAATGCAACAAGCGATGAATCAAGGATTAGACCACAACCTTGAGATCGTGGCGCCGTTCAGCAGACTTAGCAAAACGGATGTAATCGAACGTGGGCACTTACTTGGAGTCCCGTTTGAATTAACGGTGTCCTGTATGAAACCTCTCAAGGCCAAACATTGCGGCCGCTGTAGCAAATGCCGCGAAAGACTTCTTGCGTTTCAGCACGCAGGAATTTCTGACCCTGCTTCATACGACTTTAGACCACACGACGTAGTGCACGGGGACTAACGTCAGTTACCACACTCATCCAGTAACCACTCGAGGCTACCACCAAAGTTAGAATCCGGGTGTAAGTCCAGTTTTTTTCCCACTAGTAGTGATAAGTGGCACAAAGGCTCACTCACAAAGAATTCCTCATGCAGGCGCTTCAAAACTCGGTTCAAACCTCGCTCATCAGGTGCATGCACCACAATCACACCCCCACTCTGATCAAGGGGGAAACGACGTTCATCGAGAAAATCGCGATCCATTGTGATCAAGATCCGATGTAGTCGCCGTGATACTTGGTAGTGAGTTTCATCCGCTGCTCGACGTAAGTCTTCATGCTCCATCACAAAGAACACATCCCAGCTAAGCCTCCGACGCATGTAACGCACCACTCCGGCCGGCACGTTAGCGTCAACGTAGATCCGCGGCGCCTCGCTCGACGCATCAACATGGGAACCA
>MDTE01049696.1_pt1 | contig 59465 bp, 36 predicted proteins | sample 811231 | NCBI WGS metagenome assembly MDTE01 (sample SAMN05326651, study PRJNA326480) | marine metagenome | isolation source: seawater | place: Indian Ocean: Red Sea | collected 2010
CGACTAAATTTGGCCTTGATCTCGTCCATCTCCTCGACGCTCGGCGCCGATCGAGACGCGCCGACCCTTTGCTGCGGCGTCTCCTCTTGTTCCGCTGCCGCGCCTCTCGATCGCGCCACGACGGGAACGTTCTCCTCCTCGCTCTCCTCCTCGCTCTCGCTCTCCTCCTCGCTCTCGCTCTCCTCCTCGCTCTCGCTCTCCTCATCGTCAAAAAAGTCGTTAAAATCCAATTCCTCGTCCAAATCATCCACGTACGCATCCGTCTCGTCGAAGACGTCTCGCAACAGGAGCAAATACGGCGTCATCGAGCTTCCGTACACCCCGTCGTCTCTCAACGCGCGCATCTTCTCCCGCAGCGCCGCCGCCGGACACGACACGATGCACGTATTAATCATCGCTTTGGTCTCGAACCAATCCAACAATCGCAGGCGCTCTCGCGCCCACAGATTCTTCAACCCGACCTCGGCGTCTCGCTTCCAATCCCCGAGCGCCGCGGGAAGGGCGTCGACGTCCATCGGTCTCGGCGCGCGTTCCTTCGCGCTCGCGGGTTTCTGTCTCTTGGGAGCGACGACGTCGGCGGCGTCACCGGCGTCGTCGTCGCCGTCGTCGCGCGCGCGTTTCTCCTCCTCGGGCGCGGGCGCACCGTCATCGGCACCTGTCGCCGTCGTCGTTTGAATCTGCTCGCGCTTGGTGGACGTCGTCTCGGCGTCCTCGCGCTCGGTGTCGGACGCGGTGACGTTGACGTCGACGTTTTGTAACGCCGTCGATGCGTCGTGCGTCATGGCGAGGCGCGAGGCGTCGTGTGGGGACGCGGGAGGGACGCGAGTGAATGAAGATCTCATCCAGAGGATTCGCGGAGACGTTGCAACGGATTGTACGGGCGAGACGACGCGAGGGGTTCATCCCGTCCATTTCAAAAAGAAATTGTGACCCTTGTCGTCGACGACGACGAATGCGGGGAAATTCTCGACGTGAATCTTCCACACGGCCTCCATGCCGAGCTCTGGGAACTCGAGGACGTCGACTTTTTTAATGTTGTTTTGGGCGAGAATGGCGGCGGGACCGCCGATGGAACCGAGGTAAAAACCGCCGTGAGTCTTGCACGCGCGAGTGACGGCGCTGGATCGATTACCCTTGGCGAGCATGACCATTGAACCGCCGGCGGCTTGAAATTGATCGACGTAGGAGTCCATGCGACCGGCGGTGGTGGGACCGAAGGAACCGCTCGCCATGCCCTCGGGGGTCTTGGCGGGACCGGCGTAGTACACCGCGTGGTCCTTCATGTATTGCGGTAAGTCTTCACCGCGGTCGAGGCGTTCCTTTAACTTGGCGTGCGCTATGTCGCGAGCGACGACGAGGGGACCGGTGAGCGTGAGTCGAGTGGTCACCTCGCACGCGCTCAGCGTGGCGAGGATTTCAGACATCGGTTTGTTCAAATCGATGTGCACCACGTCGTTCGAGAGATCGCCCTCTTGGACGTCGGGTAAATATTTGCTCGGATCCTTTTCGAGCGCCTCGATGAAGACGCCGTCTTTCGTGATCTTACCGAGCGCTTGACGATCGGCCGAACACGAGACTCCCATGCCGATCGGACACGAGGCGCCATGTCGCGGCAAACGAATCACGCGCACGTCGTGACAAAAGTACTTGCCACCGAACTGCGCGCCGATGCCCATCTTTTGCGACAACTTGTGAATCTTCTCCTCCCACTCCAAATCTCTGAACGCGCGACCGAGTTCGTTTCCAGAGGTGTGCAAATTGTCGTAATACCTGGCACTCGCCATCTTTACAGTCTTCAAGTTTTGTTCCGCGCTCAGGCCTCCTATGACGATCGCCAGGTGGTACGGCGGACACGCGCTCGTGCCGATGGTTTTGATGTTGTCCTCTAAGAAGGACATCAAACTCGCCTCGTTCAAGACTGCCTTGGTCTGTTGGAACAAGAACGTTTTATTCGCGCTCCCGCCGCCCTTCGTCATAAACTGAAAGTGATACTCATCACCCTTGGTCGCGTACAGATCGATCTGCGCCGGTAAGTTGCTACCGGTATTCTTCTCCTCGAACATGCTCAGCGGCGCGACTTGGGAATATCGCAGATTGGTCGTCGTGTACGTGTCGTACACGCCTCGACTCAACGCGGCTTCGTCCTCGCCATCCGTTAGCACCCTCCCGCCTCGCTTCCCCATCACGATCGCCGTGCCCGTGTCTTGACATCCCGGTAAAATCATCCCGGCCGCCACGCACGCGTTCTTCAACAGCTCCAACGCGACGAATCGATCGTTCTTCGACGCCTCCGGGTCGTCTAAAATTTTCCGAAGCTGTTGCAAATGTCCCGGTCGCAAGAGATGACTCACATCTCGCACCGCGCGCGCCGCCAGCGCGCGCAGCGCGCTCGGCTCCACCTTGACGTACGCCTCACCGTCCGGTCCGCGCGTCTCCGACACTCCCTCCGTCGTCACGAGCCGCCACTCGACGTCTTTGGGCGCGCGCACGTCGAACAGCGGTTCGTACCTGAATTCGTCCCCGACGGCCGACGACGACGCGATGCCGCGCGTGCGCGCCGCGGACGACGTCATCGCACCGCGCGTCGTCGCTCGCGCGCATCGTCGAAACGCGTGACGAAGCATGTCGCCCTCGCGCGCGCGAATGCCGTCCCGTCCCGCGTCGTGGGTCAAAAACCAATCCCATCGCCGCGCGCGTCACAACGCGACGATCGGCGCGAGTCGCCCTCGCGAGCGCGAATCATCGCTCGAGACGAGATGCCGTCCGCGCTCGCGCCGAGTCCGAGCGCGTGGTTCGATCGCGCGGTCGAGGGCGAGGACGTGGCGATTCGTCTGCCGGTCGGAGGAATCGAGACGCGCGCGACGACGACGTTCATGGACGCCGTGCGAGAGATGGCGGCGGTGGACGCGAGGGCGGCGATGCGAGAGACGACGTCGATGGCCCCGGTGACGGTCGAGAGGTCGGACGCGGGGACGGGGACGGAGCGGGTGGAGACGAGGAACGCGGGCGCGCAGGCGGAGTCGGCGTGCGAGGGGTGTCGGCGACGGGAACGCGAGTTGAGAGACTCGAAGAGGGCGCTTCGAGAGTGTCGACAGGCGTTGCGGACGAAGAAGAATAAATCGGGCGTCGTCTACGGCGTGCGAGCGCGTCCAGTGGTCGGGAAGGAGACGGTGGAGTTGACGCGGAACGTCGTCGTCGCGGCGCCAGAGTCAACGAAAGTCAACCGCGAGACGCCGAGGAGGGACGATGGGGAGAGGGAGGTCGACGTCGCGTGGCCGATGGATGCACGTCAGAGAAGACGTCACGCGGCGCGAACGGCGGTGTTGGCGAAGAGGAGTCGCGAGAGACGGGCGACAAAGTCAAAGATTATCAACAGACGGGCGACTTCGCCGACGCCACGTCGAGCGATCGAGAAGCCCGACTGGAACGATTCCATCGACGTGAACGCCGAGCCGCGAAAGAAAACGGACGACGAGTACTTTGATCGACTACATAGGCTCGTCGTCGCCAAGGAGGCTGAAGAAGCTCGAGAAAAGTTGAGAGCTATACAGAGAAAACATCGTCGATGGAGACGCATCGAAGAAGACGCGATGAAGCGACGAGAGCAGTCGACGTCGTCCGAAACGACGTCGGTACCCGAACGCACACCGCGCGCGAGCATCGCCAGTTCGTCATCGTTTCAATCCGCCGTGGACGACGCTTGCGCGGACATGTCGGAGCTCTCCCTCGAGGAATTCATCGAGCGCGGCGTCTCGCTGTGTTGCTAGCCACTAAAACACTTGATTGATGGTTTTGGAGAAGATGAATAACAAATCTACTTTACATGTTCGCAAACGTGTGCCGCTCACTTATCCTTTTTCGAGTCGCGGCGGACGTAAGGCTCGTCGTCGTACTCTTCATCCTCCAAACCGAGGAGGTTAAGCACACCTCCGAGGACGTCATCTTCTTCGTCTTCGTCGTCGTACTCTTGCGAGCGGACCGGTTTCTTCGGTTTCGGTTTGGACGTGTCATTCTTCGGTTGAGTCGTTCTTCGGTTCGCCTGCATTCCCATGCCGCCCGAGACGACGTCCGCTCTCTCGCGCTCTTCCTCTGTGATTTCTTCTACTTCTTCCCCTAACTCCTCTTCAGGCGGACCCAAAATCTCCTCCGCGATGGCGTCCGTCACGCCTTTGATCTGTCTAGACGCCTCGAGCGCGAGGTAAGACATCTGATTCGAGATCCAATTCCACGTCTCGTCGTTCGACTCGCCGCCCTCCTCGCCCGTGAGCCAGCCCCACAGAGAGTCCTCCTCCTCGCGCGGCGGCGGAACGTTCGAGTAATAATCCGACGAACCCATTCCCGATCCGTGTCCTCCGAACCCACTGCGCGCGCGATGAAAAAACGCCGCGACGCTCGTCAGTCTCCTCTTCCCCAACACCCAGTTCCCACGTGGCCGATGGCCGAGCGCTCACGATCCCCCCGAGCGATCGACCGCGCCCTCGCGCCTCGCGTCATCGCGCGCGTCCGCGAAGCCGCGCGTTTTCGACGCGAGGAAAACGTTCGCATCGACATCACGCGCCCGCGCATCCTCGCGCGCGTCGCGCGCGCACGGACGCGCGTCCCGGAAGACGCGGTTTTCGCGCCCACACACAGAGTTATCACCGCACGCACCCGTTTCGCCCGTCGTACGCGCCCGGCGACATCCCCATCGCCCCCGGCGCGCCGAGTCCAGACTGTCCGTAATCTTTCCCACCGTGTCCACCGCCCCCGCGACGCGACATCGCGAGCAATTTCTCCACCGCGCTCTCCATGTGTCCGTCGCGCGCCTCGAGCGTGGTGCGCACGACGACCTCGGACACGTCCGGGAACATGCTCTTGAGCGCGATGACGGATTCCTCGAACGACGCGCCCATGACGAATTTCTTTGACGTGCGTTCGCGCGCGCGGCGTCGTCTCCGCGCGCTCGCGCGCGCCGGTGTGGAGCTCGCCGGAGACGCGCTCGCAGATTTCGGGGCTCGATCGCGCGCGGGCTCGCATTCGGTCGAATGCGAGTCGAGAAACGCGCACTTGGACGTCAGAGGTCGACGCGCGCGCGACGGGAGGGCGACGAGGATGAAGAACATGTTTCATCGCGCGCTCGGCGTCATCCTCGCGTCGCGAGCGATCGTGTGCGCGACGAATTTCACGACGTTTGACTGCGATGAAGCGTTCAATTTCTGGGAGCCGTTGCACTACCTCACGCATGGGCACGGTTTGCAGACGTGGGAGCACGGTGGGGAGTTCGCGCTTCGGTCGTACGCGTATCTGGCGATGCATTACCCGGTGGCGATGGTGGGGAGGGCGCTGTTCGGGGCGGACGACGGGAGGTCCACGTTCGCGCTGGTGCGAGCCGCGTTGGGCGCGGCGAGCGCGTACTGCGAGGCGGATCTCGTGGACGCGGTGAGCGGGAGAAGCGCGATCACGGGTGCGATATTGATGGTGATATTCGCCACGAACACTGGGATGGCGATCGCGTCGACGGCGTTTTTGCCGAGTTCGTTCGCCATGATGTGCGTCGCCGTGGCGACGGCGGCGGCGCTGCGAAGAGAGCACAGACGAGCGTGCAAGGCGTGTGTCATGGCTGTCGTTTTCGGGTGGCCGTTCAGTGGCATCGCGACGATCCCGTTCGGGCTGTACGCCATCTACGGCGTCGGATTCTCGGCGACGATGCGCACGGTTTTGGCGACGATGGTGGCGGCGTCCGCCGTGTCGGTGGCGTTCGATTCATACATGTATAGCCCCAAGGGTCAGTTGAAGTTCGTGAGTTCGGTGTTCAATCTCTTGGATTATAACATCATGAACGATAAGAGCGATCTCTACGGGACGGAGGCGAGGAGTTTCTACATGAAAAATTTAGCATTGAATTTCCAGCTCACGGGAGTGTTCGCGCTCATGGCGCCGTTTTCCATTGCAGTGGCGGTGGCCATGAAGGCTTGGCACGAACAGCAGGTGTTCAAGAATAAAATTCTTCGGGGGAACAAGAACGACGACGCGGCGTCCGTGTTGAAGAATATCAACGCGTACAGAAATAACTGGCGCGCGATGATTTTCGTGTGTTCGCCGTTTCCTCTCGTCGCCGCCTTCTTCACGGGCATCCCGCACAAAGAGGAAAGGTTCCTCTACATGATTTATCCGAGCATTTGTCTCAGCGCCGCCATCGGTCTCGGCTCCGTCGCCGAGGGCGCGCTGTTGGTGAGCCGACGCGCGAAGTCGCGGGCGCTCGAGAAAGTCACCATCGGCTCGGTGTGCGCGGCGTTGCTCGTCTCATCGTTGCTCTCACTGTCTCGCACGGCGGCGCTGCTCACGTATTACAGCGCGCCGGCGAAGATTTACAACGCGCTTCCGACGCCAAAGGGTTTCGAGGACGGCAACGCGTGGCCCGACTATTTAGCGAGAGAGTACATGAACGGCGAGGACGATCACGAAATCAACGTGTGCGTCGGCGACGAGTGGTACCGCTTCCCGAGCTCCTACCACTTCCCTTCCAAGCACTACCGCCTCCGTTTCATCGAGACCAACTTCGACGGCGCCCTTCCCATGCCGTTCAATCGCGACAAGGGCGGCACCGCCCACACTCCCGTCGGCTTGAACGACGACAACGTCGCCCATCCCGACCAATACGTCGATCCCTCCGAGTGTCGTTTCCTCGTCGAGGCCGACTTCGGCACCGGCAATCTCCACTCCCACACCCACTTCCACGACATCGAGTGGCGCGACGTCGCCTCGGAGCGCTTCATCGACCCTCTCCGCACCCCTCTCCTCTCCCGCGTCTTCCGCCTCCCGGGCCGTCTCGCGCGCGACGTCGCCCACGTCGACTACGTCCTCAGAGTTCGCCTCACGCCCCCGCCTCGCCCCCGCGTCCTCGACGACGATTTTTAACCACCACCCACCGCCGAGTTCCACCGAAATCCCATCCTTTTCACCCCTTCCCAAGTCTCCACCCTCCCTCCTCGTATTCCCTCCCTCGTATTCCCTGTCCGCGCGCGCGCGGCGATAAAACCGTCGGGTGTCGAGGGTGCCCACTTTCACCCCGCACTCGTCGTCGCGCGTCATGCGCGGCGCGGACCCGTCGCCGCCCGACGCGGCGGTGAACGCGGCGGCGCGCGCGGGTGACGTCGAAAAAGTCATCGCGCTCGTCGACGCCGGCGCCGCGATCGGGGCGTGGACGACGTCGTGCGCGGCGGCGAGTGGATCGCTGGCGCTCCTGCGCGAGCTCGTCGACCATCGCGGGTGCGCGATGGATGAAAAGTCGGCGGTGGAGGCGTATGAAAACGGACATCGAGACGCGGCGCGATTTTGCGTCGAAAGAAACGCGTGCGTCCGCGCGTCCTCGGATTCGGATTCGGATTCGGAGTCGCCCCCGTGCGGGGCGGCGACGACGGCGTTGGTGGCGAGACGGGGTGATTTGGAGGAATTGAAGTGGTTGCGGTCGCGCGACGTGGCGTGGGATGCGCAGGTGTGCGCGGGAGCGACGTTTAACGGGCACTTGGACGTGTTGACGTGGGCGAGGGAACACGGCGCCGAGTGGGATTGGCGCACGGTCGCGAACGCGGCGATGAAGGGATACACGGCGTGTTTTACGTACGCGTTGGATCGAGATTGCCCCGCGCCTCGCGGCGAGCGTCGCGAGGAGATGCTTCGAGTCGTGCGTCGATGGGCGGAGAGCGAGAGCGAGGACGAGAACGATTATAAGACGATATTGAAACTCTTGGAGTCGCCCGAGGATCCCGCCGTGGTGGATGTTCAGGGATTGATGGGATTCATCGATGAATTGTCCGAGCACGCGAAGGAAGGGGATTACCTCGAGAATTGCGGACGGGCGCAACGGGTGTATAAACGCTTGAAAGAGCTCACGAGCGGGAAGACGGGAGAAAGCGCGAGACGACGCACGCGAAGACGCATGCGCGAGTTGCGTCTGAACAATCCCGTCGACTGGAACGTCGTGCGAGGACCGTGAGTTTCGGGTGATGAACGCGCGCTCGGCGAATACGCCGCGCGCGCGCAGAGGGAGCCGCGAGGAGTACTTCTACAGGAATATCTCAACACAAGTCATGAAAACCTGAATAACTACTAATCGCTACCAGTAAGAATCGTATCATCTGCGTCCCGATCGTCCCTTCTTTTTCCCCGAAGAGCCCGATCGTTTATCGCCAATCTTTTTCAAATCGTCGGCGTACGTCGCGAAGTGGTCGGATATGATCGAATCGTCGCGTCGTTTCGGCGCCGCGGGTTCGCTCGCGGGTGTCTTCGCGGCCGTCTCCAAGTCGCCCGTCACGATTAAACGCGCGCGTTCGCCGACGTGCACGAGACGGCGGATGGTCACCTTTGCCTCGCGCTCGAGTTTGGCGACGTCCGCCGCACGGTCGGGTCGCGAGAGAAGCAACGAGACGCCGGGCGCGGCGCATCCGGGTCGTCCCGCGCGTCCCGCTCGGTGCGAGTACGTGTCCGCAGATTTGGGCATGTCCGCGTGTACGACGAGCTCGACGCCGGGTAAATCGAGACCGCGAGCGGCGACGTCCGTGGCGACGAGAACGTCCACGTCCCCGGATCGGAGATTCGCGAGCGTCGCGTCGCGCGCGGGTTGAGGCAAGTCGCCATGTAACGACGTCACCCTTCGCGTGCGTTTGTTCGCATCGAGCTCCTGCGAAGACGCAAAAAAATGTCAGTTCCCGTTCAAAACGTCAAGACGTCTCGTTCACGCGTCGATGGCTCGGCAGAATGGTTGTGCACATCGATTGAAGGATCCTCACCCTTCAATCTCGACAGTCTAACATGTGAAAATAAGGTGTATCTTCATCGCCATCGCACGCGGATGCGAAAAAAGTGAGATAAAAAAGAAGCGCACGCGAGACGACGTTCCATCATCTCGTCAAGTGTAATCACTGTTGATCTCTCAGGGAATGTAGATAAGAATATGTAGCAATCCTCTGGAACGTCGTCGTCGAGTGCAAAAAACACAACTCTTCTCTCTGTCGTCGTCGGTGTCGTCTCGGAGAATTGTAGTCTATAGATACGAACATGGAACGGATTCCAATCTCATAAATCCCTTAAAGTTTTGTTCGTCATCGACGAGTGACCGATCGACTCGAGAAGTGCATCGAAAAAAAGAAGAACGTGTACGCACCGTCGTCAACTGATTGGTCAGCGTCGCGCGCAAGCGCTCCGCCGTCGATTTCGTCTCCGTGAACACGATCGCTTGTCCACCCACTCGACCGTCCACGCGTTTACTCGCGTAATGTTCGAGCGCATCGACGACCGCGATGCCCGTCGCGTCATCTCCCGCCTTTGTCGCGTACGAGAGGTGCTCGACGCGTCCGCCGACGTTTGATCCTCCGCGTCCCGTCGCGAGAACTTCGGCGTATCCCGGCACGAGTTTTCGATCTAAAAATCTCGATAACGCCGACGATATCGTCGCCGAGAAGCACAGCGTCTGACACGTCCCCGGCGGTTTCATCACCGCGTCAATCTCACCCTCGAAACCTCCGTCTAAAAGTCTATCGATTTCGTCCAACACTTGAATCTCCACCGTCTTCATCTCAATCACTCCTCTCTCGATGAACTCCTTGATCCTACCCGGCGTTCCCACGACAATCCTCGCACCGTGCACGCGAATCGCGTCCTCTTGCGGCTTAGCCGCCGCCCCACCCACGCACAACGCGCACGCGCGTTCGCCGCAATACCGCTCGACGTGCGTCTTCACCTGATTCGCCAACTCCCTCGTCGGCGCCACCACGATCGCTCGCACCCCTTCCCGCGCCCCCGACCCCGATTCCAACGCGTGCGCGATCGGTAACACGTACGCCAGCGTCTTCCCGCTCCCCGTGGGCGCTCGACACACGACATCCGTCCCGCGTCCGCGCGCCGCCGCCAAACACTCCTCTTGCATGCCCGTCAAACGTTCGATCCCGTGCGCCGCGAGCGCCCGCTTCACGTCGTCCGACACGTACCGCTCGACGTCTTCCACGCGCGTGCGTTGATCCCACATCTCCATCTCCGTCCGCGCGCTCGTCAACGCGCGCTCGTCGTCTCGGGACGTCATCGGGCCGAGCCGCCGCCGCGACCCGTCTCGTCGCTCGATCGACGCGTGCGCGCCTTCTCTCGACCGCGACGCGACGCTCGACGCGACGCTCGACCGCGAGCGTCTTCCACGCGCCGAGACGCACCGCCGCGACGACGCGCGTCGACCTCGTCGCCGTCGACGCCGACGCGAAGTGTCGGGACCGCGCGCGCGCGCGGGCGCCAAAAGTGCATTCGACGAGTCAGGACTCAACGAAGAGTCCCCCTCCACCCCGCGCAGGGGAACAAACAGAAACCGAACCGCCGCGCGATGAATCCCTCGACACACCCGCGCGCGCGACCCGATCGATCGCGCGCGCGCGCGCACGGAAGCGAGTGACGATGCCGAGCGCGCGCGACCTTCTCGCCGCCGAGGAACGGTACGAGGCGCTGAGCGATGCGCAAAAACGCGCCGTCATCAAATGTCAAGCCAAGATGCGTGGATGGGCGCAGCGACACAAATCGCGCGCGCGTTCGCTGCGAGAATCCACCGCCAAGGGAGGCGCGTGGGCGCAATTTTCTTTACCTCCCTCGGAGCCGCTCGTGGAGACGTATCGCGCGCATCTCGGCGGTCCGGTGGCGAGTGGCACCGGGGATTTGACAATCACCGGCGGGCACGTGTGTTTTTATTGCGAGTCGGCGACGGATACGAGTCAACGCGATGGCGTGCTGTTCTCGCCTTCGAAGAAGAGACGAGGACCGAACGCGCCGAAACCGATCTCTCTGAAGATTGCGTACCGTGAGATCGCGAGCGTGGGGGTGAAGAGTGATTGGAGCGAATCCGGCGTGACGCTGTCGATGCGAGACGGGAGCGCGATTTGGTTTGGCGGATTTTATTTCGCCTCGAGCGTCAAGGCGTTGATCGAGACGGAGTGGAGGCGAGAGACGGTGACGAAGATGGAGGAGGCGCGATCGTTGCGAGCGGAGGTGGTGGCGGCGATGACGCGAAAACGTGAAGAGACGGCCAAGGGCGCGCGCGACGACGCGCTTCGCGCGCTCGAGGCGGAATTGGAGGCGGAGCGAGAGAAGACGCGACGCTCCGAGACGCGGGAACGCGAACAAATCGTCGAGATCGAGGTGTTGCGAGAGAATGAGGAGCGCATGGAGCGTCAGAAGAATAAGCTCACCGTCGCCGCGCGCGAGTTTGAGGAGGAGTGCGAGATGCTTCGCGCAAAGACGGCGGCGGCGCACGCGGCGAGACGCGCGGCGGAGAAGAAGCTCGACGACACCGAATCGACGTTTGAATCCAAGATTGATCGTCTGTTGGAGGAGAAAAACATGACCATCAACGAATTGAGCGACGAGGTGAACAAGTTTAAGGAGATGTGGCGAGAGGACAAGGCGCAGATGAAGGCGGAACTCGAAAAGGCGCGCGGGCAGACGAGCGAGCTTCGAAACCAACGCGACGTTCTCGTGAGCGAAAAATCAACGCTCGTCATCGAGGTCGGTCGATTGGAATCCGATCTCATCAAGTTTTCAAAGAGTTCCGCTCACGACTCTCGTCGCGTGTGCGAACTCGAGGCGGAATTACAAGAATTTTATTCGAGGCGAGACGCCGCCGCGGAGGAGCTCAAATCCACCAAGCTGCGATACAGCGAGGCGATGAAACAAATCGCCGTGCTCGAGGCGGCCAAGCACGCGCACGTCGCCAGCAGCGTGAGCGAGATCGAACTCAGCGCCAAGGTGTCCGAGATCGACAGTCTCAAGGCGACCGTCGAGTCTCTTCGGGGACGACTGAGCAAAAAGGTTGACGACTCGGCGGCGCTTCGCGCCAAGCACGACGACGTCGCGCGAGAGTTGGCTGAGATGCGCGCGTCGCGAGAAGAGACGACGCGCTCGTTCGATCGTAAACACGCGCGAGAATTGAGTGAGCTCGAGGCGAAGAACGCGACGATGCAAAACGCGCTGGAAAATAAGGCGACCGAGATCGACGCACTGCGTGCGGCGCTGGAGACCAAGACGGCGGAGTCTGACGCGAAATCTTCCGATTCGGAAGCCGCGACGGCGAATCTGCGAGAAGAGTTGCAGCACAAATCGACCGAGATTCACGTGTTGCGAAACGCGCTGGAGACTAAAAAGGCTGAGTTTGAACGCGCGATGGATGAAATCTCGACGTTGCGCGCATCCGAGGCGGAACTATCGGCCGATTTCAAAGCCAAGACTATGGAATTACAAGAGGCGCTCGACAACAAGGCGACCAAGACGGAGGCGTTGCAATCCGAACTCGCCGCTCTGCACGCCACTCGCGAGACGTCGACAGCCGTGTCCACGACACTCAAGGCGAAATACGAAGAAGCTAAACGTCAAATATCCGCGCTTCAAGCCGCCGAGACGCGGATCAGAGTGGATTTAGAGGCGAAAATCACCGAGCTCTCGTCGACGCTCGCCGACACATCCGCCAAGACGGAGGCGCTTCAATCCGAACTCGTCGACGTTCGCAAGGCGCGCGACACGGCGGGCATCGCGATGGCGACGTTGGAAATCAAGTACGAGGAATCGCTCAAGCAAATTTCATCGTTACACGCGCAGTTGGACAAGGCGACGAGTTCACATTCAGCCGAGTCTCAGCGACGCGAACAGATGCTTCGCGAAGAGCTCGACGGTCAATCCGCCGCGTGCGAGCGACTTCGAGAGGAGATGAATCAGCATCTCATCGAGCGCGAACAGGCCGCGGTGGCGACGGCGACTCTTCGATCGAAATTCGAAGAGATATCCGCCAAATTGGAGGACGTCAAGGCGCAACGAGACACCGACGCGTCGAGATTCGCGTCCGAACGCGAGGAACTCGAACGCGCGCTCGTCGAAGCCAAGGAGACGAGCGCCGCGGCTTTGAGCGCGGTGCAGACGGAGCGTGAATCCATGCGCGACGCGAAAGAAAAATCGGCCGTCTCCCTCGTCTCGTTAAAGGCGAAACTCGAGGATGCGACCAAGCAACTCGTCGCGTCCAAGGGTGAACTCGAAAAGGCGTCGACGGCGAGAGAAGAGGCGCTCGAAAAGATGCACGCCGCCATGCGAGCCGAAGAATCCACCAAGGCGAGCATCGTCGCCCTGGAGAAGACGCTCGTCGAGCGCGACGCCGAGATGAAATCCATACGTATGGAAGTCACCGCCTTCTCGGCGGCGGCGAAATCCGCCGACGAGCGAGAGCGACTCGCGCGAGACGAAATGCAAGAGCTTCGACTTCAAAACGAAGCGCTCGTCAAGGAGCACGGCACGTTGGAGGGTCGATCGAAAATGCTCGAGGAGCGGGCGAGTCATCTGGCCGAGGTCGAGAAACAGTGCGCTGCGCTCAAGGCGGAGCTCACGGTGACGGCTATTCAACACGAAAAGTGGCAGCAAGAAGTCGAATACGCCAAGAGTGAGATTGATCGCACGCGTTCGAAAGAGGCGGAGAATAACGAAAAGTACATGGACATGCTCAAGAATATGAGCGACGCTGAGCGAGAGGCTGCGTCGGCGCGCGCCGCGGAGTCCGTCGCGCGCGATTACGCCGCTCGAACCGACGAAACCGTCAAGGAGACGCGAGAACGCGAGGTTCGCATGCGAGATGAGTTGGCGACGATGCGCGTGGCGTACGAGACGCTCTCCGCCGAGTTCCGCGTCAAGACGGAGGAATTCGCGCGCGAGGTCGCGCGCTTGGAGAAGGCGGTGAGCGACGAGGAGAGTAAAGTCAAGGTATTGCAAGTCAAACTCGACGAATCCGTCGAAAAGATTAGCAATCTCGAGCAACTCAACATCGAAGCCACCAACAAACTCGCCACGTGTGAGGACACGCTGCGAAGACAAAAGGACGAGTCGAGGCAAATCTACGTCGAGTACCAGAAAACGCACGCCGAACTCACCGAACTCTCTCGCCAACTCGAGCGCGAACAAGAGCAAAGCGTCGACATGCACCTGCAAAAGGCGCTCGAGAAACAGCGCACGTCTGCAGCGGTGCGTCAAGGACTTCTTCCCGGCGCGCGCGGCGGCGCGTTTCCGCCGGCGCGGACGCCTCTCGGCGCCGTCAACACGGGCGGTTCCCCGGTCGGCGCGTCCATTCGCGCCATCGCGGGCGTGCCCACCATCACGGAGATGCTCCCATCGCTCGCCAAGGCGAATACTCCACCCGCAAAACTCATGGCCATCGCCGCGTCTCCCGCGAGCGAGGCGTCGTGACGAGAAATTTTTATTTTGTACGCACTTGTAACGATGAACAAATACCCACGACGATTACATGCTGCATGACGTGCGTACGAAACGTGCGATTCATGTGTTACAGCGGTGTCTACTCGCGATCGCGCGCACCATCCATCACTTCGGTTTCTTCGGCGGCGCTCGAATCGTCTTATACAACCTCCCGACGTTTCTCGCCACGTCGGCGGATTTCAACGCGTTTCTCGCCGCCGTCACCCCTTTCTTCGCCGTGTTGGCCGTGTTCGAGATGACGGGTCCACTGTACGGTTCCATCTCCGCACGCTCCTCCAACACCCGCACCGTCTGATCCCTCACCGATCCCACCAACGGCTTCGCGCGTCTCCGCACCTCGGGAATCGCCGCCGCCGCGAACCGTCCCGCCGTCTGCGCCGCGTTCACGCTCGCCGTCACCCCTCTCCCCGCGCTTCGTAATCCACCCCCGACGTCCGCCGTGAGCTCCCCGACCTCCTCCATGACGTCCGTCAGTTCCAATCCCGACACTCGAACCGCCGCGAGCGTGTCCGGCACCTCCTCTCGCACGCTCGCCGCCAGATACGCGACTTCGTCCATCGCGCGGCGCGCGCTTCGAAGCGTCGGAATCAAACTCAACAGCGCCGCGCTCAGCGCGCTTCCCAACAGACATCCCACGCCGCACATCGCGTACACGGCGAACGACGGCGTCATAAACTCGGTCGTCGCGGTCGGACGCGATTCCGGCCGAACGACGGCGACGGCGCGTTCGTATCGTCTCGGCGGCGCGAGCGCGTCCGCGGCGCCGTCTCGGCGTCCCAGCGCGAGCTCACCCACCGCGCGATTCTCGCGGTTCACGGACGACGACGACGCCGCGACGACGAACGCGCGCGCACGCACCGCGCGCGCGACGCGTCGCGGCGTCGTCGTCGCCATCCTCGTCGTCGTCGTCGTCATCATCGCGTTCGGTCGACGCGACGTCGGTGACGACGCGACGACGTCTCGCGGCGTCTCCGCGCGCGCGCGGACGGTATCTCGCGGTGGAGGCGCGAAAGCACGCGTCGACGCGCGTTCGCGTCCTCGCTCGAGTCGCGCGAGACGACGGAGGCGCGCGAAGAGGCGTCGAATGACGATTTCGGCGCGTAACGGCTCTCCCGGGCATTTCGAGCGCGCGCGGGACGGGACGGGACGGGACGGGACGGGACGGGACGGGACGCGCGTGGACGGGACCGGGATGAAGAAGCGCGGTGTGAAAACGATGACTATACATACTCTACGAAGCCGCGTTCGTGACGGCGACCTCGAGACGCCGATGGACGAGCGCGTCGACGACGCCCCACGAAAACTCGAGCTCGTCCTCCGCCACCGTCTCGAACGCGTCCGATTCTAAAGGACACAACACCGTCACGAACGTCGAACCCGGACGCATGCGCTCGGCGAGCGTCGATAATCGACGCATCGTCTCTGCGTCCCACGTGACGCAGTTGCAAAAGACAAAATCCGCGGATGTCCACGCGTCGTCGACGAAGACGTCGCCCAACAGCGCCGAGACGCGAGGCGAGACGCCGTCGTCTCTCGGCGCGACGTCCCTGTGGAAATCGTCGATTAAGATCTCAGATACGGCGTGTACGCACGGAAGGCACTCCACGCCGCGACACTCGATGAAATGCGGGGAGAGCGCGGCGGTGAGAATGGATTTTCCCGCGCCGCTGCCCAAGTCGTAAAAGGTGTACTTTTCCCGCTCGGGAGATTCGATCCCTCTCTCTCGGTTCTCCCGCGACATGCGCGCGGCGTGCGCGTTGAGAAAGTTCAAAAACGGTCGAACCTTCGTTTCCCCGTACACCATGGTGTCTAAATCGCGCGCGGGGGTGTCCACGAGGGATTCCATGACGATGAGCTTGAGAGCGTCGGGACGCGCCTGTTCGAGCATGGCCTCGAGTCGCTCCAGCGCGGTGGGCTGCGCGCACCCGGTGCGATCGGCCCACGCGCGGAGATCGAATCGTCTCGCGACGCCGTGCTCGACGAGCGAGCGAAGACTCTCGAGGGTGGACATGACGCCGCGACGGCGCCGTCGCGGCGCGGTGTGCCGCGAGCGGCGAGACGCTTTTTGATTACGATTCGCGCGAGAATTCCAATCTTATTAACGATACAATTCGCGAAGGGTGACGCGATAAAAGTCGGGGTGAGCGGTGAACGCGCGCGTCGGCGTCACATGTCCACGTCCATGGCTTCGTGGTCGGCCATTTCCTCGACGGTGAGCTCGACGCGTTTGGCCTCGACGGCGGCGGCTCTTCGCCACAACTCTTCGCCATCGTCGATCAACTTCTTTTCATCCCTGGGCATGAGTTCGATCGGTATGCGTTCGTCGTCGCGCGCGTCCTCAGTGTCGGTTCGGTCGTCGACCTCGGCGTCGTCGACGGTTTCTTCGGCGGCGCTCGCCGTCGGGACGGCGGCGGCGGCGATGAACGCCTCCGTTTCTTCGTTCGACACTTCCTCATCCTCGTCCTCCTCGTCGTTCGAATCACCACCCAATCCCATCATCGCGCCCGCGTCGACGCCCTCTTCGTCTAAGATTTGCGTGAAGAGTTCGGTGGCGTACGTGCTCACCAAGACGGAGATGCCGACGATGGCGACGGTTTCAAAAACGAGCGCGCCCTGCGCCTGATCCTTGATGGAATTTTCGTCGAACACGGCGGTGAGCAAAATAGATCCGAGATATGCGTCGATGAAGGCGGTCTTGGAGCTCCCGATGAAGTGCGCGGCGAAAAACTCGTTAAATTTGAGCGGCGTGAGTCCGCACACGTACCAGTTGCCACTGATGGGAATGGGTAAAATCGGACACAGTCGAAGCAACAGCGCGGATTTAAATCCCTCGGGAACGGTCGTGTCCGGAAACTTGGACGAATCGAATCGTCTGCTCAGGGCTTTAAACCACTGCTGCTCCCCCACGGGATCGCTCTCGCCCCATTTGAAGGAGAGGATCTTCTCCTTGAAGACGTAGCGACCCAAGAAAAAGTTGACGCTCGCCGCCATCGTGCTCGCGAGAGACGTCACCATCGTGCCCCCGAACACGCCGCCGAACACCACGGGCGAAATCACCGGTAATACGAACCCGATGGGCAAAAATTCATCCGTCATGGTCAACTTTTCCGCCATGAACAACCCCACGTACACGGCGAACACCGTCGCCGCGGGAAACGCCTGCAACTGATCCAAATATCCACTCAACTCGCTCCTCGGCGGCAATCCAAAAAATTCCGTCAACTCATCAAACCCTCCCACCGCTTGCAACGCCGCCAATCTCGGTAAAAACAACCGCACCACCACCCCCGCGATCGCGACGTTCACCGCGCTCGATAACAACGGCGCCGCGTCCTTCACCGCGTCGCTCTCGATCAACGCCTTACTCCTCGCGCTCCAGTACTCCCCCACCGCGCTCGGGATCGACGCTCTCGCTCTCGCCCGCATCTCCTCTCTCTCCACCGTCCACGTCTCTCCGGGCTCCGGTCCTCGCCGCGCCAGCTCCAACGCCGCCAGCAACGCCACCGCCTCGAGCGAGTCATCCTCCCCGAGCGGTTTATACTTGATCTCCCGCCACAGCGCCCCCAGCGCCTCGCCCGCGGGTTTACGCGCGCGTTTCTTCGTCTCCTTTCTCGTCTCCCTCGTCGTCACCGTCGTCGCGCCGTCGTCGGCGTCGTCGTTCCCGCGAGACGCCCACGTCACGATGCGCGCGCGTCTCGCGCTCGACGACGCGTTCGCGCGCGTCGCCCGCGCGAGAACGGACGCGCGCGTCGTCGTCGTCGTCGTCGTCGTCGTCGTCGACCGCGTCGTCGCCGTCGCCATCCCGCGTCTCTCTCTCGCGCGCGGGCGTCACTGCGGCGCGCGCCCATTCGCGCCCGATCGCGCCCATCGCGCGCGCGGCGTCATGGCGACGTCCTGGCGCCCGCCGACGGGCGCGCGCGATCGATTGGGGCTCGTGCGAGACGCCCTCGCGCGCGCGCGCGGTGGGGCGCTGAATAAGACGCCGTATTGGCGAGAGATTCGCGCGGCGTGCGTCGAGGGGCGCGCGCGAGGATTCATCCCGCGGGAACGGGTCGACGCGTGCGCGATCGCGGCGTTCGGTGACGACGCGCGGTCGATGGCGCTGCACGAGATGTTTCTCGCGACGCTGGGGGGGTGATGGAGGCGGCGCGCGCGCAGGCGGTGGCGACGCGGGCGGCGGCGAACGCGGCGGCGGCGGCGAACGCGGCGCGCGCGGCGACCGAGAGACGCGAGGGGAAGGGTGCGGGGGCGTCGGTGGAGACGAGCGCGAATGGATCGAAGACGGTTCGCGCGCGAGGGGGTGAAGCGACGGTGGCGACGACGTCGGAGGCGGAGGCGAAGAAGAAGCGCGCGCGGCGACCGAAGGCGTCGACGGGCGCGCGAGGGGCGAGAACGGCGTCGGGGGCGCCTCTGGGGGAGACTCGAGAGATACGCGCGGCCACCGGAGGTGCGTTGACGGCGACGCGACTCCGCGCGCGGGCGCGGGCGGTGTGTTCGAAGGAGGGGATCAAGGTTCGCGCTGACGCGACGAAACTCTTCGGAAGCGCGTGTCGGGAACGCGTGCGACGAGTCGTCGCGGACGCCATCGCGCGACGAAATTACGCGCGCGCGATCGACGGCACGCGATGGAGCGATCCGGGTTCGGGAAAACGTCTCCTTGTCTCGCACGTCGCGGAGGCGACGCGAGACGACGTCGCCGGCGACGCCAACCGTTCCGCCGCGAGCGTCTTCGCCGCGCTTCTTCAACCACCCTTCGCGCGGTGACCACCGGTCGCTCTCGCGCGCGCAGTCAACCAACCATTCACATGCCCACTAGTCTTCCCATCAGTCATCGCTCGCGCGGCGCGCGTGTAACGTGTACATTAGTATTTAGTATTATAGTTCGGCGCGCACACCGTATTCTCACCCGCGGCGTCTCTCTTTTTTCTCCCATGCACCGACGAATGTCGGAAAATCGATCGCGCTCTATTATTATTAGTTATTACACACACTCCCACTCCGCGCCGACTCCCTCGAACGCGGCGCGGCTCTCGGAGCGTTCATTCGTCCCTTCGCGCGCGCACGTAATACATACAACAAAAAACCCGCGTCGCGTCCGACGACGACGCGTCGTCCGATCGATCGACTCGACTCGGTTCTCTTCGCCCTCACTCTGATCTCTTCACCCGCGCGCGCCTCCCCCCCGCGCGCGTCCTCGGCGTCGTCAACAGACCCAAAATCGCCCCGCGGGCCGACGTCCCGGTCGCCTCGGTGGCCCCGCGCGTCATCGGGGATGACGATTCCCCGCCTCTGTTCGCGCGCCTCGCGCCTCGGTGACGCCCGAGGGCGGTGACGTCCAACCACACGCTTCCATCGGCGTCCTCCGCGGTCGCGCCCGTCGTCACCTCGCGTCGACGCGCGTCGGGACGCGGCGGTTCCGGGGTCACGCGCACGCGAGCTTTTCCAGAAAAGCGTCGGGGACGCATCGCGTCGTGACGCGGTGACGCGGACGCGAACGAGGCGAACGCGCGGTGCATGCGACGGAAGGAAAATTCGTCGACGGAGGGACCGAGAAGAGAGGCGGCGGCGACGGTCGCGCGCGCGCGTGTGACGCAAGATTTGTGAATTGGCAGACCGTTAGTTTTTCCCGCCATTTTTTGAAAAACTTTTTCAGAAAAAGTGAACAGGGAAAAAAGGTGTTCGCGCGCGTTCGAGTCGCGCCGCGGGCGCGCCGTGGATGATGGATGCGTGTGTGGATGAAAACGCTAGTAATACTCGTCGTCGTCGTCGTCGTCGTCGGACCAATCGGTGTCGCGACGGCGACGACCGCGACCGCCGCGTCTCGACGTCCTCGCCCTTTTCCCGTCGGCCGCCGCCGACCTCTTCGACGCGGGTTTCTTCTTGGTGCGGTTCAGACGCGCGCGGCCGCGCGAGGCGACGACGCCGTGGGCGTCGTAGTCAATGGCGGCGTCGAGACCGATCTCCTTGAGACGACGGACGACGCCGGCGGCGACGCCCGAGCCCGACGCGCTCTTGGGGTCGCCGATGTAGTGATAAATGCGACCCTTTGATTTTAAGATGCGCTTGAGCTCGGCGTAGAACTCGGTGGAGTAGAGCTCCCCGGCGAGGGAAAACGTCGGCGGATCGTGGACGATGACGTCGAATTCGGCGTCGGGAAGCGTCTTGACGACGTCGGCGCCGTTCCCGTACAGCTGTTCGATGCCTCCCTCAAACAACGGTCTCGAGTGCGGATTCATTCGGCACATGGCCGTCATCGTTCGATCGAGCTCGATGGTCGTCACGCGGGCGCCGTATTTTTCGAAAGCCACGCACGACGTGTACGCCAATCCCGTGCAAACGTCGAGCACGCGCGCGCCTCTCCGAATCGGTCCCGCCGACGCCAACTTCTTCTCCGTGTCCTCCTTCGGATCCACCCCGACGCCGAATCGATGCATGGAAAACCCCGCGATGAGTGCCGTCGGCCACGTTCCATCCCCCGTCGGCATCAGAGACACCGCGCGATTCGTGTCGTCGCTGTACCGCACCACTTTTCGAAATCCTCCCGTCGTCCAGTCCTCCTCGTTCGCCGGTTCGTACACCCCTCGCTCGTCCGCCGCCATCGTCTCCACGTCTTCCCACGCGATGAAGACGTCTCTGGTACCGCCGTCGCTCGTCTCGATCGTCGCCTCGACCCCGCGCGGGGCGAGCGTCGCCTCCACGCGCGGCGTTTTCCAAAAATCAAAACTCACGCTCGCCCTGTCGTCGCCGCGTTCGCGCGCCTCCGCGCACCGTCTCGCCTCGAACGCCGTGACGAGCGGCGGGTGCGGGTCGAGCAACGGCAGCGGCGGTTCGAACCGCGCGCGCGCGTCGTCGTCCGGGTCGGCGTCGCGAGAAACGGCGCGCGGGACGCTCGCGCGCGAGCACCGGTGGTGGACGCTCGCGCGCGCGTTCGACGACGCGCGCGCGCCGTAGACGCGGTCGAGAGGGGGCGAGGACGTCGACGGTGTCATCGCCGAGCGATTCGCGTCGCGCGGGAACGGTCAGACGGTGGTCGTCGAGCGACTGACTGTGTCGATTGATCACAACCGGAGCTCGGCGTCGGTTGGCGAACGAAACGCCGCGCGCGTCTCCGTTCACTGGGAGTTGAGACCGATGGCGCTCGAGGCGGCCTCGGCGGAGAACTTGTCGTCGGGGCTAGATGCCGATTTGAGCGGGTTCCTGGGCGCGGTCTTCGTAATTTGGATGGCGACGCCGGATTTGTTTGCGTGCGAACGCGCCTCGACGAGGGCGCGAAGTTGCTCGCCGCCGCCGCTGGCGTTGATGAGGAAATCCTTGACGTGGTTGGCAGCCTTCTTTTCGCTTCGCATGGCGCCGAGTTCGGTGACGCACGCGTCGAGCGCGTCCTTGGTCATGCCGGGAAGGGAGAGTAAGATTTGAGACACGGACTGGGTCTTGGGTAAGAGCCAGACGATGATGTCGCGAATCAACCCGAGAATGTCAGCCTGGTAGGCGGCGTTGGAACTCTGCGTCAAGGCCACGAGGGTGGCTTGAAAAACCTCCGAACCGACCGTCTCTCGAAGCGCCTGCGGAGCGTCGGGACCGCCGGCGGCGGCGGTGAGCCCGCGCACGAAGCTCAACGCGTGGCCGGTGGCTTCGGCGTCGTCCCAGGTGAGCGCGGCGGTGCCGGTGGCGATCCCAGCTCGCACCGCGTTCGCGTCTCCGTGCGCGATCCACGCCGAAATATGTTTTCCACCGGCGTACACGGTGGACATTTGCGAGTTGGACATGTCACCGATGACGCCCGACATACCGCTTCCTCTGCTCTTGCGCCCGTACGTGCCCTCGGGGGCAGCGACGATGGCGAGAAGCGCGCAGTGATCTCTAGTCACGTCGCGCAGGATGCGTTCCGAAATCAAATCATCCACCTGCACGCCGTCGATCTCGTCTTCGTCGTGCTTATCCATCGTCTTCGTCGCGTTCACCACCTTTGTGTCCATCCATCCCGCAGATAAGCGATCGTGCAGGGACGCGCACAGCGGATTCACGAGCTTCGCTTGCCACAACGCGCGATGCGCCGCGGGGCACCGACCCATGATTTGTCTCACTGCCGCGTGGACCGCCTGTCGCACGTGTCTCAGATCCATGTACTGAAGGTGCGCCAATAACGACGCCTCGCATGCGTTGGCGAGCGCCTCGTTTGGGTAAAACGCGGCGGGCGCGTGAATGCTAAACAACGCAAAGATCGAGTACGAACAGTCTCGTAGACACCGCATCCAATCGCGAGACGCACTCGTCGTCGTATTCGATCCCGCTTCCTCTTCGCTTAAGACTTGCGCGCGCGCCGGACCGTGGATCAAATACGCGCCCTTTTCTTCAGGAGACATGTGGAGCGCGCCGCCCAAACCCACGGCTTGCATTGCAGCCTTACCCTCGGGCGTCCAAAGCGCGTGAATCGTTTGCGAGAGCGCCGTCACGAGCGAGACGATCCATTCCATGTGATCCGCCGCCGGACACTCCGAGATCGGCGGTGGCGGGTCTACGGGTTTGAGCAAGCCCGCGGGGACCTTCGCCGTCTCCGCGTCGCCGAGACTTCGTCTCAAACAACGCTCGGTGAGCTGTACGTCGTGAAACAATTCCCAGTGCGCCGACGATAATCCCTGAGTACCACCGCTCGCTTCGCCCGCCGCCATGGTGGGAATAGCTAAAAGATGTGCCACCTCGGGCGACGTCGTTCCTCCCGGCATCCATCGATTGCGCACCGACGCAAGCAACCATTCGAGAACTTCGCGCACGCGCACCGAACCTGAAGGCCCGGCGACTGCGAGCAAAGCTTCGGCGAGTGATCCTCGCTCGGCACCGCTCAATCGACCGGATGACTTCATGGCTTCAATTTGTGAAGCGAAAGCTTCGAGGTGCGGATTCAGCGCCTGCGAGGGAAACGCGACGAGGTTGTCAGTCGAAATTCTCTTTGAAAAATCCAAAGAAACGATCGAGGATCGAGTCGTCGTGAAAAGAGTCGTATGTCGCCGCCGCAGATCGAACAGCAACCGCCGAGGAGGAGACTCCCGAACCGTGGCGGCTATTTTATGTCGCGCCCCAGCATAAAGCAAAACGAGTGAGAAAGGTTCGTCAAGTTTTCTAAGAGGCGCATTCATTAATTGTGCGCGCACACACGCACCTGTGGAGCGGCTGAACAAACAATCAAAATCGCCGCGCACACTTTTTGCCGCGCCGCTTGTCCCGTGCGCCCGCTCGCGACGATATCGCGTTGACGCACTGGCGGCGCCCCCGCGTTCACGTCGGCGGGTAACTCATTCAATATCGTAAACATTCGACTCATGATGGTCGCCGCAGCGTCTGGTCTCGCCTTGGCAAATTTGCCATAGGTCTCGAGCATCTTCGCCACCTGTGCGTTGCTCAACGGTGCCTTGTAATCGATGGCGATAAGGTTACCCAACAGCGTCTCCAGGATGCTTGAAAATCCCGCAAACGAAGGTCCCTCCGTCGGAAGCGCGACCATGGTCGCCTCTAAGAACGAGGTCGCCCCTTCTAAAGCAGCGCATTTCGTTTCATCTGTGCTATTCGCCAACGGTCCTCCCGGTTGCGTCCACGAAATCACCGTACCGGTGTTTTGCGCCGCCTGATTGGCGGCGTTGCTCGGACAGAGCGCCGTGCACAGCTTGGTGATGTCCATCCACCTCGCTCGGATTTGAATCCACCGTTCTCTAAGATCAAGCGCGCTCTCGCACTCATCCGCCCAATCCTTAGATTTATTTCCAGGGATGCCCGTGGTGTTGAAACCAGAAGCGATGCCAGCGCCGGCGTTGAGCCACACGCACGCGATTTCGAGCAGCGCCTCGGGCGCGCCCGCGGGAAGAATACCGTTTGGCTCAGACTTTTGCGAATTGTACGGATTGGCGGCGCCGGTGGAGGGTGGACCGCGAGCAAACGTCTTTGGAAGCTCGGCACCCATCGCACGGAGCATCACCGGCCACGCGCCGATGATCATCTCCACCGTCTCTAAGCTCGGAAATCTCGTGAGTCCGAGCATGCGCTCGAGAAACAAATTTCTCGCCGCCTCGTCTGCGATGGTGCTCAGGTGATACGACGCCATGGCGGCCATGGTGTCGGCTAAACGTTTGATGTATTCTAACTCCTCTGAATCGCTAATGAGGTCGGATTGTTGCGGATGCGAGACGATGTGTTCCGCCGCCGCGGACAACGCGTTCGCCGCGAGCACCATTCCTTTTTCGAGATCCGCGTCGTCCTGTTCGTTGACGCCCTTGGCGACGTTACTTCTTCGAGACACGATGGATCGAAGGACGTCGCACGCGGAACATCGGAAATCCTCGCTCGACTGCGCGATGGATCGAACGAAACGCGTCGTCTGGTCAGTCGTCGGTCGTCTCTTCGCGCGGTTGAAAAAAAGCAAGAGTCTCTTCGTTCGGCGGCGGCGTCTCGGACAGTACTAGCAAATGTTCCACAGAGGGATGTTCGGATGGTTGATCCTTGTTGGATTATCATCATCGACGTCGACAGCGACCGAAGGGTGATTCCGTGACGCGCGCGAAGAAGAAAGAAACGCGAGAAAGAAAGACGCACCAAGAGCATTCCGCACGCCTCGATTAAACCGCTCCTCATGATTGGCGCGAGCGGCGCCCACTCGCTGTACACGCTCGCCGCACCCAACGCCGCGCTCACCGCCGCCGCGTGTTGTTTCACCAAGTTTGCGTCCGCTACCGATTTCGCCTTGGTGTAATGCCTCTCCATGAGCGAATAAATCGCCGGTAAGACCGTTCCCACCGTGCTCGACAAACCTCCCAACAGCTCTCGCATCCGTCCGCCTATTAAATCTTCGTTATACACCGCGACATCCTCCGCGACGAACCGTATGACGTTCGCCCCCATCTCCGCCGCTTGCGGCTCCTCGCTCGCCGCCATCGCCATCAAATCCGGCACCAACCTCGTCCACAGACTCGCCCCCTCCTGCCGCACCACCTCCGCCATCAACGTCGCCGCCTTGGACTTGACCGCGTACGCTTCCCCGCCCCCACCCTCACTCACCTCTCGCAGCATTCCGTGCGCCAACGCCGCCATCTCCATCCTTTCACTCTCACTCATCGTTCGCCACCGTCCACGAACCAATTCTCGAAGCGTCGCGTACCCGAAATGTCTCGCCTCGAGCGCTCTCTCTCTCGCGCACAGCGACCGACACGTCTCCATCGCCATTCGACAGTCCCCTCGCTTCAACTGCGCGCACGACGAGTACGAATCATCCATCGCGCGCGTCAATCCATCGCGTTCCCTCGCCGCTCTCGCGTCGCGCGTCGCATCGCGTGGCATCGCGTCTCGTCGCGCGCGTCCCGAACCGTTCGGTCGGTCGTTCGGGTCGTTCGGGTCGTTCGCGCGTGCCCTACCTCTTCCGCGAGCGCCACCGCGCGCGCGCGCGCCTCCGCGCCCCCGAGTCCTCGCGCACCCGCGCGGAGCACTTCCGCACACCTCTCCGCCGCGTCCGACGCCATGACGCTCGCGCGCGCGTCCGAGTCTGCGGCGCGCGCGGAGACGGATGCGATTGGGCGCGCCCACAAAAACATACACTTTCCGAGGGGCGCTGATGCGTGGGCGCGTCTCCGGGCGCGCGCGGCCGATCGCGGGTGCGTCAAGACGCGACGCGACGCCGCGCGCGCGGTGGCGCGAAGACGCGGTGTCGAGGGATCGGTGGGGGAGTGATACGTATTTGAAAACGCGATCGTTCGTTCGTTCGTTCGATCGATCGATTAATTCATTCATTCATTCATTCATCGTCGTGAATGGGCGCGATGACGACGATGGCGTCGACGGGGACGCGCGCGCGCGCGTTTTCGGGTGCGCGCGCGGGGGCCAAGGTATCGTGCGTCGATGGTGCGCGTCGTGTGGGGGTGAAGACGCGCGCGCGGGGCGCGCGATGGGCGGCGGCGGCGGCGCGGGCGGCGCGCTCGCCGGGGACGCGGGGAGGGACGCGGGCGGCGAGCTCGCGGAGGGATTGGGACGAGTGCGTGGAGTGGCGAGACAGACGACCGCCGAGTGAGGAGACGCTGTGGCTGTTGGATGCGTCGATCTTGGCGTTGGCGTTGCCGGGATTGGCGGAACTGTTGTTGGACCCGGTGATGGGGGCGGTGGACACGGCATTCATCGGGAAACTTCCCGGCACCGCGGGCGCGGACGCGTTGGGTGGGTTGGCGGTGAGCACGACGTGCTTTACGTTTTGTTTCAAACTGTTCAATTTCTTAGCCGTCGTCACCGGGCCGCTGGTGGCGGCGAAGATTTCCGCCAACGGCGGACGCGATTCTCCAGAGGGACGCCGCGCGGCGAAAAAGACGGTGGGGAACGCCATGGCGCTCGCCCTCGCGCTCGGATTCGCGACGATGGGCGTCATGGAGGTGTTCACGGATGATTTATTGGCGTTTTGTGGGGCGAGTCACTCGCAAGCGTTGCTGGATCAGGGCGGCGAGGCGATGGACGCGGTGTCGGTGAAGGGCATTTTAGAGTACGGGGAAGATTACTTGCGCATTCGCGCGGCGTCTCTACCGGCGTGTCTGATCGTCATGGTGGGCGTTGGGTCGTTCAGGGGCTTGTTGGACACGCGAACGCCGTTATACGTCGCCATACTGACGGAAATATTTCATCTCGGGTTGGATCCGTTTCTCATATACGGTTTCGGACCGCTGGAAGGCTTCGACGTTGCGGGCGCGGCCACGGCGACGACGGTGGCTGAGTGGATCGGAGCGCTATGGTTCTGGAAGCTCATGATGGATGAAGAGATTTTAGATTTTAAATCTGTCTTTACGCTTCCAGATAGGGAAGATGAGGACTTGGGCGCGCTCGTGAACGGGTCTGCGTCGCAGCTCTTGCGAACGGTTCTGTTACAAACGGTTCTCGTCCGAGCGACGTCGACCGCCGCGTTGCTCGATGCCGCGGGCGCGCACCAAGTGTGTTTGCAAGCGTGGTGGGTCACGCTCTTCGGTTTGGATTCCGTCGCCGTGAGCGCGCAGGCGTTGGTGGCGTCGCGTTTGGGGAAGAGAGACATCGCCGGCGCGCGCATCGCCGCCGACCGCTCTTTGAACTGGGCTCTGGGCGTGGGCGTCCTCGTCGGTGCCGTGGTTTTCGCGTCTGCCGACAACCTGCCGTATTTATTCACCAACGACCCGGAGGTGGCCGCCGAGGCGGTGACGCCGATCCGAATTTTGGCGCTCTTACAACCGCTCAACGCGGCCGTCTTCGTCGGCGATGGCGTGTTTCAGGGAAGCTCCGATTTTGACTTTCTCGCGAAAGCCATGGCCGTATCCGCCGGCATCGGTATCATCACACTCACCATCGCCGGCCACATCGACGGCGCGAGCCTGACGACGGTGTGGATCGGCATGGCGACCCTCATGTTCGGTCGAGCCGCCACGCTCGGTTGGCGCTACTACAACGATGAAAATTCCCCGCTCGCGCTCACCCCGGGCGAGTGCACCGTGTACTGGGACGACGTCCCGACGAACGGAATCTCCCAAGTCGAGACCGAGACCGAGACTGACGGCGCCATCGTCGTCGTGCCCGCGGACGAAGTCGACGCCAAGTCGTCCTCGTCCTAACTCTCGCGTCTCGTCGCCGCGCGATGCCACACACCTCGCGCGCGCACGCATTCGTGGCATCGCCTCGCACCAATATGTTGTATAATTTAACTCGCATATAATTTAACTCGCATCGTCGACGAAAACGTCACCACCTCGAGACGTCGAGACGTCGTCGGCGTCACTCGTCGCCTCGCGCGGCGCCGCGTCTTCCGTTCCGAGATGCAGTGAGCATCCGCGCGATGCGGGTGAGCGGGCGCGAACGAATACGCATCGTACGGCGTCGCCTCGCGCGCGCGCGTTTGTTCTCGCTGTGCGTCGTCCTCGCCGTCTTCTCTGTCACGTCGAGAATCGCATTCGATGCAGACGCGATCGACCTCGCGGCGCGGTTCTTCGTCTTCATCGGCTTCGGCGCGCTGAGAGCCACCGTCGATCACGCCGTCGGACTTCGGTGCGTGTCGTGCTGTCGAGGCGCGCGCGCGCTCGTGCGCGCGTCGCCGCTCATGGCGAAGAAGAATGTCGCGTGTTTCTCGGGGCGGGCGAGACACGGAGGCGACGAGACGCGCGTCGTCTACAGTCTTCTCACGAGAGGCGTCGACCCGTTAAACTACGGGTACCTGCAACGTGCGCATACGTTTTTAACGGACGTCGTCGAGTCGCGCGCCGAGCGGTGTTCTGGTATGTCTGGAGTCGTCGCGTCGTGCCGCGCGACGAAGTTCGAAGTCGTGTGGGCGTTGGAGGACGACGCGTCGGTGCCTCGAGACGTCATTGAGGCGCTTCGCGCGCGTGGAATAATCGTCGTCGCGCACTCGGTGCCGATGGAGCGAAAAGACGACGGGTTCACGTACGTGCCGAACTTTCATTTCATAAAGTATCGAGGTTTCGAGTCTCTGATTCAAAGGGCGCTCGACCAGGGCGTCGTGATGGCGCGGCGAGAGAGCGCCGTGTTTTGGAGAGGATCGACCACGGGATGGTCGTGTTCGATCGATGACGCCGCGTGCGATTCGCGCGATGGGTGCGCGCGATTGACTCGCGTCAGAGCCGTCAACGCGGCGTGGAACGCGCCTTGGCTGGATTTTAGGGTCACGCGTCTCGTGCAGGAGTGCGCGGTTTCGAACAGGAATTCCAGTCTTCGCACGTCGGGGCGCGCTCCGGAACTCGAGTGGGTGAGGCACAAGGGCATCTTAGAGGTGGACGGGAACGTCGATGCGTGGGGAAATCGCTGGCGCATGGAGAGCGGTAGCGTCGTGTTCATGGTCAAGTCGAAATTCGCGCACTATTACAGCGACTCGCTCGTGGACGGCGTGCACTACGTGGGCATCTCCGACGACTTGTCAGATCTGGCCGAACGAACGCGAATCGTGACAGATGAAAGCGCCGAAAATGTGGCGAAATTGTCGCGAATCGCCTCGAACGCCGCGCGATTGATGCGAGAAAAGTACACGTACGACAAAGTCGTCGTCGACGTCGCCGACGTCCTCTTCGCTGGAAACGAGCCGCAGACGCAGTAGCCAATCATCGACTCACCTTCTCACAGTATTCACTAGACTAGTTCTATTACCGCAGTGCTATAACCATCCTATTCATTCAACGCCGACGCATCGCCGCGCGTCGCGTCGCCTCGTAATAAAATTTTTGGAAATTCAACGCCGACGCACCGCCCCACGTGCGGCTGGTCGTGCGGGAACACCACCACCGCCCCTCGCGTCGGACGCACCGAAAAAACCACCGACTCTTCATCGGTGACGTCACTGATGAAATCCGTCTCCCCGCCCTCGTCTTCGGGAACGTCGGTGAGATAGAGCAGAAAAGACACATTCGTCATCCGACCCGTTCGGGGACACGCGCGCGTCCCGTCGACGTGCGGCGCGATGTATCCACCCGCCTCGTCGTACTCGATGAATCGTAAATCACTGCACACCGATTCAACGCCGCACGCGCGCGGCATGGCTCGCGCGAGCGCCTCGGCGAGGGCGTCGTCCCGAACGAAGCGCCTGTTCGCGCGCATCATTCCCGACGCGAGACTGACGGGCGCCCGTTCGCGCGCGGCGTCTAATCGCGCGAGAAACGCGTCATCGAAGGCGCGCTCGACGTGCGATACCCCCGGTGGGGGTTCACCGCGTGCGCTCGTCGACGTCGTCGTCATCGTCTGGGGCTCTCCGAGGCGCGCGTCGTCACAATCACCCTCGACCGCGGACGCGTCGACGCGCGTGAGATCGAACGCGCGAGGCGCGAGGCGCGAGAGTGATGTCGTCGTCGACCGCGTCGTCGTCGCTCGCGGCGTCGGTGACGCGCGGGGCGAGCGCGAGACGCGCGAACGCGTTCGGACGAGGGCGCCAACCCTCGAGCGGGAAGACGACGAGGACGACGCGCGCGACGCGCGATGGGCGACCGGTGCGACGCGCGACGCACGTCGCGGGCGCGGGCGAGAGTTTAGATTGGATGAACGACGATTTCGTGCCCGCGGGCAAGGCGAAGAAGAATAAAAAGGTTCCGAAGAAGCAGACGCAGGCGGCGCCTCCGAAAAAGGCGGCGGCGGCGGCGGCGCAGCCGGCGGCGGAGGCGTTGGATTGGGAAAACGATGATTTCGTGCCGGCCGGAAAGCGTAAGAATAAGAAGGGGAAGTCGGCCGCGAAGGCGAAGTCGGCCGCGAAGGCGAAGGCGCCGGTGGTGGCGGAGGAACCCGCGGCGGCGCCCGCGGAGACGAACGAGTGGGAATCTGAGGAATTCGTCAAGCCAAAGGCGAATAAGAAAAAACCGAGGAAACAAAAACCCGCGTTCGTGCCTCCGCCGGAACCGAAGGTCGAGGAACCGGTCGCCGTCGTGGAAGAGGTCGTCAAGGAGCCTGAGCCTGAGCCTGAGCCTGAGCCTGAGCCTGAGCCCGAACCCAAACCGGAGCCGGAACCCGTGGCTGAGGAACAAAAGGATCCCGAACCCGAACCGGTCGTCGCGAAGGCAGAAGAGCCCGTCGAACCCGTCGCGGAGGCGGTCGCCGATGAAGCCGCGGTAGAGGAGGAGAAACCCATGTTCGACGAGAGCGGAGAATACATCGGTCCTGCCATCGATTGGACCGAGCCAGAGGAGGAAGAGGACGACGGCAATCCCATCCCGAAGCACTTGCGCGACATTTTCGAAAAGGACGCCAAGCCGTCGGCGAGACGTTCTTCGGGTTCCGTCACCACCGGCGTCCGTATGGAAAACGTTCGAAAGACGTTTAAGAATATGCCCATCCTCGATGGCGTCAGCTGGGACTGCAAGAAGGGCGAACGCGTCGGTTTGGTTGGATGGAACGGTGCGGGTAAGACGACACAGTTGCGCATCATCACGGGTGAGATGGAAGCCGACGAAGGCGAAGTCATGCTCGCCGACGGTGTGAAGATTGGTTACCTCACGCAGGAGTTCGAGGTGAAGGAGTCGAACACGGTGCGCGAAGAATTCATGGCGAGTTTCGGCGACGAGACAAAAATCATGGCTAACATCGAGCGAATCAACAAGGAGCTCGAAAACAACCCGAGCATGGATCTCGTACAATTGCTCGTCGACAAGCTCAGTGATTTACAGCGTCAAGCCGATCGCATGGATTTGTTCAAGATGGAACGCGCCATCGACAAAATCATGCCAGAGCTCGGCTTCGTGCCGGAGGACAACGATCGCCTGGTCGCCTCTTTCAGTGGAGGTTGGCAGATGCGCATTTCGTTGGGTAAAATTTTGCTCCAAGAGCCTGGATTGTTGCTCTTCGACGAGCCCACGAACCATCTCGATTTGGACACCATCACGTGGCTCGAAGGGTACTTGAAGTCTCTCGACGTGCCCATGGTTATCGTCTCGCACGATCGCGAATTCTTGGACCAGCTCTGCACCAAGACTGTGGAGATCGAACGCGGACGAGCGACGACGTACAAAGGGAACTATTCGCAGTACTGCGCCGATAAGGAGAGCAAAGGGGCGCAGCAAATGGTTGCCTACGAAAAGTGGCAAAAGGAGGTGCAGCGTCAACGCGACATGATCAACCGTTTGGCGGGTGGTGGACAATCCGGTCGCGCCAACGCGGCGCAAAAGGCGCTCGATAAGCTTCAAGAAGAGGCCGTCGAGAAGCCCTGGATCGCAAAGAAGAGACGATTCTTCTTCCCCGATTGCACGCGAAGCTCGCAAGTGGTCGCTCGAGTTGAAAGCGTCACGCACGGTTACGACGAAAAGACTCTCTTCAAAAACACGTCTCTCCAAATTGAGCGCGGAGAACGTGTGGCGATGATCGGTGACAACGGTTGCGGTAAGTCGACGCTCATGCGATTGATTCAAGGTCGCGAAAAACCGAAATCCGGTCTCGCTCAAATCGGCGACTCTGACATGTGCAAAGTCAACTACTTCTATCAAAACCAAGCCGAGGGCTTGGACACGAATAAGAGCGTGCTGCAAACCCTCATTGAAGCCGCACCGGACTCGCAATTGAATGACTTGAAGGCTTTGCTGGGTCAAATGGCGTTCAGCACGCCCTTCCACGACAAACCCGTCAAGTTTTTGTCCGGCGGCGAAAAGGCGCGTTTGGCTCTCGCCAAGTTCATGGTGACGCCGGCGAATGTTCTTTTGCTCGACGAGCCCACGAACCACTTGGACATTCCGAGTAAAGAGATGCTCGAAAACGCAATCCGCCGATTCGAAGGTACCGTCATCGCCATTTCGCACGATCGTTACTTCTTGCGCCAAATTGCCACACGCGTTTTGGCGTTCGACGAGGGCGCCATCACCGACTACGCCGGCGACTACGCCTACTTCTTGGAGAAGAATGACGCCGCCGGCGCGCGCGATGCCGCGCTCGAGTCCAAGAAGAAGCAGGTTGAACAATCTCAAATCGTATCGAAATCAAAGATGAGCAAAGCTGAAAAGGCTCGTCTAAAGAAGGAAAAGGCAAAGGCGGTTTCGCAAGGAAGCGGCGCCAAAAAAGCAAAAAAGAACGCGGGCAGATGGAACTAATCATTGTACGTACTGTAACAATTAAAAAATCAATTCTTTCTTCACTTCGGCAACACAAATATCGGCTTCTTCGGGTTCAATCGTCTACACGCGCACGACGCGCCGCACTCGCCGCGCATCGCGGTGATATCCGCCGCCCACTGCGAGCGCAAATTCGGCGACGCGTCGCGCATCGTCTCCGTGTCCTCGTCCAAGTGCTTCCCCGTGCGAGCGACGGAACGGTGCACGCTCGACGACGGATCAGGTATGATGAGCTCTTCCACTTTCGTCGCGTCGCCTTGCTGATCGTACAGTCCCCACCTTTGCTTGAATTCGCCATTCACTTCAAAGTGCGCCTCTCCCATGCCCGAAACGTTCTCCGATCCCGCCTCCGGAACCGCATGATTCTTCCCGTGCACGTGAACGCTCACGTGTCGGCTCCCCGGCGCGAACGGCTGGATGAATTCTCGACACCACGCCGCGGCCTCTTGTTTCGAAATTTCACTAATGATGTTAGCGACGTGCTTGCCGCGATGGAATTGATACTTGTTGTTGACGAGCTGCGACCAATACCGCATGGCTTCGTCGCGAAGGTTGACGTCATCCGCGAGAATATCGTCGACGACGCTTTGTCGAGTTTTCGCGTACGATTCGTCGTCCATGTTTTCGAGCGTCTCCGGGAACGACCGTAAAAACGCAGCCATGCGGCTCGACACGAAATGCGGCGGGTGGAACGCGCTCTCGACGACGACGCGGTACCCCAACACTTCGTGCGTCGCATCGAAGGCACAGTTCACGCTGTATCCGAGTGTTTCCTTCGTCCTGAGCTGATCGAAGAGCTTTTCGTGCATGAGCGATTGCATGAGAATGACGAACGCTCGCGCCCTCCACGTGCTTTCGCCCACTTGAAAGTAGTAAATCACCACGTTGTTCGTCTCGTCTTCGTTGAGCGCCTTCAAGCTAAACAAGTGCGCGCCCTGCGGTACGCGCGCCATTCGCGTCTCCGGCCAGGCGCCGTCGGGAATCGCACCGCCCGGCAAATATTCGCGAATGCGTTCGCCCAAAACGCGCGCCTCCGAGCTATCCAGGTTGCCCATCATCAAACTTTCCACGTGCGCGTGCTGCCAAATACCGTCGGCGAACGCTTGTAAATCTTCCGCCGTCATCACTTGCAACGCCTTCGCCTTCTCTTCCTGCGATGCGTCCCTTTGTTTGAGCAGAACCTCGAGCGAACGCTTCGCGTGTCTCTCCGGCTTCAAGCACAAATTGCGCACGTCTCGCAAACGTTCTTCTTTTCTCTTTTCAAAGCGCCCGGCATCGATTTTCAGAGACGTCATCGTTTTGAAGTACGAAAGCGCGACTTCCCCGAGCTTGTCGCTCAAACCTTCGACGGAGAAGACGAAACCAGAATACGACGCCGACGCGCCCACGTCCACCTCCATTCCGGCGAGATGCGCGGGATAATACACAGACTCGTTCACGCAGTCTTCCACCATGGCGACGAAGAGTTGCGTCAGCATCATTCCGAACGCGCCCTCGGGAATGTGCGGAAGAGACACGTTGAAGTACACGCACGCGCGCGGTTGATTGAATCTGTCGTCGAGACGATGCCACACGCGCATCACCTTGCACTCGTGCACGATGGTGGGCGCGAATAACGCCTCTTTGTGTGATCCTGAAGTCGCGCGCAGTCTAAAGTCGCTCGCGATGTACGGATTCGGGGTGGGATAGTGCAAACGATCGCCTTCGTTCGCCGCGGCCCACGTCTCCAAAAGGTTCGCGTCCATCGGTTGGCGCTTGAACGGAAACTTGATCCATCGTTCGCTCTCGACGCCGTCCTCTCCCTCACCGTTCCACGCGTGATTTTGCACGATGATGATGGCCTTTTGCGGCGTCATCAAATCGATAAGTTCTCGAATTTCATCGGGCTTGTACGTGTCGTACAGATCCGGACCGCGCAAAATGTCCTCGGGCGCGTACTTGCGAATATCGCCGACCAAGCGTTCCGAGTACTCGCTCGCCTCTTCGGGTTCTCGGAATCGAAAGTCGATGTCTGCGAGTTGCTTAATTTCGTTCCAGAACCATTCTTGCGGACCAGTCTCCCGGAGCATGTTGATGTAGGCGAAGAATACGCCGACGACGTCGTCTACTCGCGCTAAGCCGTCGTCGGTTAATTTGATGGTGGTGCCGAAGAGCGCGCCCGCGGTGGACGAATCAATACCACCGGCGCCGATGCCCGCGCGCAAATCGCTCGCCCAACCTCGACGCTTAAGTTCCGCGAACAGAGACCCGTGCCCCTCGTGCCCGAGTAAGGTTTCGAGGTACGCGGCTGATTTATGCTTGTAATTCTTTTGCGTCCACGCCGGAAGTTCGTGCGTGATGGAGACGTGTTGACCATCCTTCACCTGCGTCGTCAACACGCGTATCGGCACGACACTCGCGTAAGGTGACGCTTGTGTCGCGCTCAGATCGATCGCCGCGTCTCCGTCGCCGCGCATCTCACCGAAAATATCAACCACCCACTCCTCTAAAGTGTCCAAATCCTCCGCCCCGACGAGGGCGATGGACATGCGCTTGGCGTGGTAATGTTTTCTCCAATGTTCCAACAACACCTCGCGCATACGACCCTCCTTATACGGAGGACTCTGCGTCAACGATGCTCTATTGCCCCATCCAAACTTGGCGTACGGATGTCCCTCGCGCGCTAAACTCGAGAGCAACAATTCGGCGCGCACCGTATCGTTATTCACCACTCGCTCGAATTCGCTCTCCACCGCCGTCACCTCTCGATCCACGCTGTCCAACTTGACGAGCGGATTCAAAAAGAACCCACTAAATATCTCCAAAGCCTCTCTCAGATTTTTCGGATTGCACTCAAAGTAGAAAATCGTATTCTCGCTATCCGTCGACGCGTTGTCCGAGCCCCAGTGTTCGTTCAACCACTCGCCAAAGTAATTCTCCCCCGGAAACTTTTCGCTCCCCATGAACACCATGTGTTCGAGAAAGTGCGATAACCCATCGCACTCGTCCGAGTCGGCGAAGTACCCGACGTCGAAGGCGATGGAACACGCCGCGAGTTTCATCCCGCCGCTCGCGTCCTCGTCCTCGTCCTCGTCGTCTTCATCGCTCGCGTCCTCGCCGAACGCACCCACCGCGCGATCCGCGTCCGACCCACCATCGTTCGACGCGTCCTCCTCCATCGCCCGCGCGTCCTCCTCGCCCCCCTCGAGCGCGCACAGCGTCGCGTCGGCCACGAGCAGCGCCTCGATGCCGTTCGCGAGTCGACACCGTCGGTACCGTTTCTCATCGCGTTCGGGCGTCACGACGTCCGCCAAGCGCGAGACTCGAGTCGCGATCGTCCCCGTCGTCATTCTCGCCCTCTCTCGCGCGCCTCGAGGGTCACGCTCGACGACGAGTGACGCGAGTCGTCACAATCTCGCGCGTCATTCGATCCATCATTCTCGCGATGCGCGCCGTCTCTCTCGCGACGTCGACGCCTCGGTCCGCCGCGACGCGCGTGAGGCCATCCCGCCGTCGCGTCTCCGCGTCTTCCGCCGCTCACGGACCGTCGACACCGTCGCAGTGCGACGTTCTCAACGCGCGTTTCGCCATTCCGGAATCCGTCTCGTTTTCACCGGGACGCGGAAATCTCCCGCGCGTCTCGCTCACGCACAAGAATGGGTCGACGGCGGAGGTGTATCTGTTCGGCGCCACCGTCACGTCTTGGACGCAACCGAGCGGGGACGAGGTGCTGTACGTGCGACCGGACGCGGTGTTCGACGGATCGGCAGCCATCGGCGGCGGCGCGCCGCTGTGTTTCCCGCAATTCGGTCCCGGGAGGATGCAAAGGCACGGATTCGCGAGAAATTGCGAGTGGGAGGTGATAGGCACGAGCGCTGATGTGAACCCGGATGATCCTGAACCGGCGGTGATGCTTCGATTGCGACCGAATGCGTACACGCGTTCGATGTGGGACGAGGCGTTTGAGGCGACGTACGAGGTGACGCTGCGACGAGAAAAGTTAAAGATGGAACTGCGGGTGAAGAACGGGAGCGAGACGAAACCGTTGGACTTTACGGCGGCGATTCATACGTACATTGAGGTGACGGACGCGGCGAACGCCGGGGTGTTCGCGAGAGGGTTACAGGGGAAGACGTTTTTGGACAAGGCGGAGAGCGCGGAGAATCCGCCGAGAAGGACGCAGACAGCGCGAGACGTTTTTTTTGGATTGGAACTCGTCGATCGCGTGTATTTAGACACGGAACCGGAGACGATGATGTACGTCGGGAGCGGTGCGGCGGTGAGCGTGGAGAACACGGCCGGGTGGCGAGATACGGTGGTGTGGAATCCGCACGTCAACGTGAAGGAGTATTATAAAAACTTTTGTTGCGTCGAGAGCGCGGCGTGCGGCGAACCGGTCGTCGTGCCGCCGGGGGAAGTGTGGCGCGCCGAGACCAATCTTACGGTCGTCGACGTCGTGTAGAGCGCTCGCTCGCGCGTGTGTGTGCTGTATTACAAAATCTTCTATTAGTCGTCATCGCCACGCCTTGGCCCCCGCGTGACAGACGACGACGCTGATGTCGTCCTTCTTCCCGCCGCTGTACACCATGTCGAAATGTTCCGTGGCCGCGAGCGAATACGGCGTCGTTCGTTTCTTATCCATGCTCACGTCGTACGCGGCGGCGAGTAAATTACGCGCCACCGAATCCATGAGTTTTTCATCCGGCACCGCGGTTTCGCCCACCGAACGCTCGACGCTCTCGACGACGTCCAACTCGCTCAGATTGTCCCACAATCCATCCGAACCGAGGACGACGATGTCGCCGTACTCGAGGTAGAGTTTCGTGCGCATCGCATCGCTCGCCTTGTCGCTCGCGTCGTGATGTCCGAGCTGAAACGGACATCCGAAATCGTGTTCCTGCGGCATGCTTCGGTGCGCGCAGCTCCGTTTTCCCGGCTCGCCGCGTATGAGCATGAATCCCGAATCCCCCACGTGCGAGCAGTACATCAATCCGTGTTCGCTGTCGATGACGACGACGCACGCGGTGGTGCTCCCCTTCATGTTTGCCTCGTTGACGCGCTCGTGCGCGCGCGCGATAAGCGCCGTGGGACGATTTATCTCGCCCGCGCGCAAGGCGTCGGCGGCGGCGTTCATGAGTAAACGACTGTACTCGCCAGAATCGATGCCTTGCATGCGCCAGAGATAAACGCCGTCGGCGATGCCCATGCCGAAAGATCCGTCGGGCGCGCGCGCGGTGAAGTACGCGTCTTCACCGCCGTGACCGTGCGTCCGCCTGATGAAGGCGCGCATGCCCTCTCGTTTCATCTTGTCGGGATGCGGCACGGCGGCGCCGCTCGCCACGCATTCAAACTCACCGCGCTCTTTGCGGATGTCACCCTCCCTCCACAGCGCGGTCTCGACGTCTTCGGGAGATTTCGCCTCCAAGTCTTGCACGTACGACCCCGAGAGACCGTCGCCGGAGTCACTGTTTCCGAACCAGCGATGACACGGAAAGTACCACTCGTCCCCCGTGCTCTCGCACGTCACCTTGATGTCCTCTAAAAACCACCCTCTCCCCACCTCTGTGAGCTCAGGAACCAATCGCACGCGCGCACGCGTTAAATCCCCCAATCTCGCGCTGCTCAACACGCGAAACGGGAGGATAGACGCCCTCGAAAACTCGGGATTGATACCGTTTTCGTACTCGAGCGTCACCGGATACGTCAGCCCGTCCACGCCCACGAACGTCACCTCCACCCTCCCGCTCGTCCCCGCTCCGCGATTTCTCCCCGTGGTCACCTCTACCCTATACTTCCCCACCGCTCTCTCCAAATCCCCGGCCGCGAGCACCACGCGCGCCACCCTCGGCGTGAGCGACGACACGTACTCCTCGTACGACGCGTCGCTCCTCGCCGCCGCCCCTCTCGGCTCCCCTCGGTCGTCGTAATCGAGCGCCACGCCGAGCCCGACGCCGCCGTCGTCGTGCACGCGCACGTCCCGACGGTGTCGATGCGGCGATTCCGGCGCGCGCGCGCGCTCGTCCGTCGTCGAGGAGGCGCCGCGCGCGCCGAGCGCCGAAAGCGCCGCGCGCGCTCGAACCGCGCGCACGGCGCGTCGGAGCGTCGAACGCGCCGACCGCATGACGGACGGCGCGGGAACGACGCTCGCCGTCGCGGCGAGTCGCTCGCCGGCGCGCGGGACGCTCGCGAGACGTCGCGACGACGCGCTCTGAGGAATAACCGTCGAAAGAATCAATCGTCACAATCTCGCGCGTTTCCGCGCGCGCGCGCGTTCGTTTTCCGTCGCAGAGGGACGCAGAGGGACGCGGAGGAACGTCTCGACATGCCGACGTCGAGCGGGACGAGCAAAAGGGACGAGGTCGGGGAGCTGTCCAAGGCGCTGCGCGCGCTGAGCTCGAAACAATCGGATGATGATCGCGCCAACGCGCAGCGTCGAAGCCTGTTTCGACGCGTGTTGAACCTCGTGACGGTGAACGTGGACGCGTCGAGTCTTTTTCCGGACGTCGTGGTGAACGCGCACACGGTGGACGTGGCGTGTAAGAAGATGTTGTATCATTACATTTGCCACTACGCGAGACAAAACGGCGAGCTCGCGCTCTTGACGGTGAACGCGCTGCAAAAAGACTGCGCGGATCACTCGTCGACGATCAGAGGGTTGGCGATACGAAGCATGGCGAGCTTGGGCGTGGCGGATCTCGTGGAGTACAGTCTCGGGGCGGTGGAGGCGGGGTTGAAGGACGCCGAGGCGTATCCTCGCATGGTGGCGGCGATGGGCGCGTTGAAGATTTATGATGTACATCCAGAGGCGGTGCGCGAGACGGACGTGTTGAAGACGCTGGAGAAGATGTTGGTGAGTGACACGGATTCTGGCGTCGTCGGGAACTGCTTGATCGTGTTGAAGGAGATCAACGGCGTGAAGTCGTTGGCGACCAAGCCCATCGTGTACGCGCTCATAAATAGAATTAAATCCTTTAGCGAGTGGAATCAGGCGTTGATCTTAGACTTGGTCGGGGCGTACGAACTGGAGAGCAAAGACGAGACGTTCGACATCATGAACGCGCTCGAGTCGAGGCTCAGCTCGCCGAATTCAGCCATCGTTCTGGGAACGGTCAAGGTGTTTCTAAACGTCACGTTGGACATGCCGGACGTGCATCAGCAAGTGCTCGAGCGCATCAAGGCGCCGCTGTTCACGCTCGCGAATAGCGGGCTGGCCGAGACGTCGTACGTCGTCTGGGCGCACCTGCATTTACTGGTGAAACGCGCGCCAATGTTGTTTTGTACGGATTACAAGAGCTTTTACTTTCGCGGCTCGGATTCAGCCGCGGTGAAGAGTTTAAAGCTCTCCATGTTGGTCGCGGTGGCGGACGCCCACAACACGTACCAAATCGTCACCGAATTGACCGAATACGCGAACGATGCGGATGTGAGCATCGCCCGCGCATCCGTGCGCGCGGTGGGCGACGTCGCGCTCAACGCGGCGGAAGATTTGGAGGGCATCATCGAACGTTTGTTGCAGTACTTTGACTCGGAAATCGAGCACGTGACGGCGGAAACCATCATCGCCGTGTCGGACATTCTTCGTAAACGCCCGACGCACGCGGATCAGTGCATTCAAACCATGCAAAACATCGATGTGATCGATGTCGTGGACGCCAAGGCACGCGCGGCGTTGGTGTGGATTTACGGCGAGTACGGCGAGAACATTCCACTCGCGCCCTACTACTTGGAGCCCGTGTTGACGAATCTCGCGGATGAGTCGAACGTGACGGTGCGCATGCAATCCTTGTCGTGCGCGATGAAACTCTTCTTCAAACGTCCGCCCGAAATGCAAGCCATGCTGGGCGCGGCGTTGCTCGCGGGTTCGCGCGACTTGAACCAAGAGGTGCACGACTTGGCGTGCTTTTACTATCGCCTCTTGGAGAAGGACGCGCGGGCGGCGGAACGAGTGGTGAACTCGAGAGACAAATCAGCCGTGCACACGTTCAAGGAGTCCGTCATGGAAGAGAAGACGTTCGACAAGGTTTTTACGGAATTCAACACGCTCTCCGTGCTTTACGGACGTCCGGCGGAGACATTCGTCGATGCGAACGCGACCACGCGGCGACGGCGCGAGGAGGAGGATGACGATTTGGATATGAACAAACAAGACGTGGACGCGGGCGCCGCGTCTCTGCTCGATCACTCGGACATGATTGATCTCGGTTCGGACAACGCGTCCGCGTCAGGCGGATCGACGGTCGATTTACTCGCCATGTTGGACGTGAACGTCGCTGAACCCGCGCCGCCGGGACCGTTCGCGTTGGACCCGTTGCCGACGCTCGACGCGCCGTCGTTTCAAGCCAAGTGGACGACCGCGTCCCTCATTGCCTCGGGAATACAGGCGAAGATGCGGTCCTCCGCCGTCGCGAGCACGGCGGACGTCACCGCGCGTTTGGCGCCGCTTGGCGTCGCCACCATGGCGAGTGGAGGTCCGCCCGAGGCGATGAAGTTTTTCTTTTACGCCGTCGACGGCGGGAATCGCGACACGTTTCTCGTCGAAGCCTTACTCGACGCGACGGCGGGGTCTGGCACGTTCACCGCCAAGTGCGACGGTCGAGGCGAAAACTTTGTGGCGTTTCAACGTCTCTTCGCGGAGAGTTTGGCAAAGGCGTAGAAAACCGGCCAGCCGGTCGTGTAGTAGAAAAAGAACATGATTATTCACAAACAAAGAGCAACACAAACAAAAAGGGGCACCGTCACGCGACGCCGAGAGGCGCTCGAGTAGTATACACACGCAGTGGATGAAACTTCGTCGCTTGATTGATTCAAATTTGGTGCACGACGACCAAGTGACTCGCCGAGCGACCGGGCGCGTCGACGACGCGTTCGGCGAGCTCGCTCAAAAGATCGCGTACGCTCAGGTTCTTCGGCGCGCACGCCATCAATTCGTCCAACCCGGCGCTATCACACCGCCTCGACGCAAAGTACGAGGCTATGTACTCTCGCGCAGCGTTCGCGTTCGCGGTCGGCGTTTGAGGCGTCTCTCCCGCGCCGCCGCGCGGCGCCGCCTCCCTCTTCTTCGAGGCTGGCAATTTCGCATCCAACATCCGCGCGTCCGACGTCGTCTGTTCCAACGCCTTTTCCAATCTCTCCCGCATCTCGATCGATTCGTGTCTCGACTTGGCCTCGCTCGCCGCGAGCTCGCGACCGAGTTCGCTCACTCGCGTCTGCAGCGTCATCCGCTGCGCGCTCGCCACCGCCGCGCTCTTCGTCGCCTCCACCTTCGCGCGCGCCAACTCCCGCGCCCCCGCCTCACATCGCGCCCGTTCCTCTCGCAACGTTTCACGAAGGCTTCGAATCTCTTCTCTCGTCGCCTCTTCCGCCTCCTCTCTCGCGCGTTTACGCGTCGCGCGCGTCGGCGTCGGCGTCGAAAATCGAGCTGGAAATTCCCGCCAAAATTGCATTTTAAAAATGTCGCGCACCCTGAGCGGCGTCGCGCCGGACGTCGGCGTCGCCGGCGCGTCCGCGACCGCGCCGGTGCGACGATGGACGTTTTCTTTACCCCGCGCGCGCTCCGGCGAATCGAACCGATCGCCGTCGACAGGCGTGCGCGGCGCGCGATGATCGCGATGCCGCGCCGGCGTCGACGGATCCATCGTCTTCATCGGTGCGCGAGACGCGCACCGCGTCGCGCCCGGCGTCACCGGCGACGGCACAGACGGCGCGCGGTCGCGTCGAGTCGAGTCCACGGCGGTCATCGCGCGACACCGCTCGCGTCGGCGAATGAAGGCTTCGGATGAGATGGGCGTTTCATGCACGCATGCATGCATTCATCTGTTGAGACGGACGAATGTCCGCACACGCGCGCGCGCGCTCGCGCGCCGTGGTCCGCGCGACTCCACCCGACGACGCCGTCATTTCCCCGTCGTCATGTCGCGCGTGGACGCGCGTAAACGCGCGCGCGATGACGATGCGTCGCACGCCGCCGCCGCCGCCGACCAACCCCAGAGACGACTCGAAAACGACAAGTTCGAGGCGTATTACCGCGAGCAGGGGGTGTGTCGATCCGAGGAGGATTTCCGAGCGATGATGGCGCGCTTTCGCGAGCCGTTACCGCTGACGTTTCGCGTGAACGCGAGCGGGAGATTGGTCGGGGCGACGATGCGCAGACTCGAGGGCGAGGTGTTGCCGGCGCTGTCCCGCGAGCGGGGAATGAAGCCGCCGAAGGCCGTCGCGTGGTATCCGAATCGCATGAGTTGGCAGATTGACGTGTCGCAGAGCGCGTCGTTGAAACAGAGCGATTCTGAGGCGATTTTGAGGTTACACGCGTTTTTGAAGAGCGCGGGCGAGACGGGGGCGCTCACGAGGCAAGAGCTCGTCTCGATGATTCCGCCGTTGTTTTTAGAGGTGAAGCCGAAACACAGGGTGATGGACATGTGCGCGGCGCCCGGATCGAAGACGTCGCAATTGTTGGAGATGTTGCACGCGGCGTCGGGGGAGGCGACGCCGAGAGGGGTGGTGGTGGCGAACGACGCGTCGTTGCAACGCGCCAATCTGTTGACGCATCAATGCAAAAGGAGTCACAGTCCGGCGCTCATCGTGACGAATCATCAGGCGCAGTTGTGGCCGATTCTGTACGACGGGAAAAAGGGTAAGAAGTTGCGGTTCGATCGAATCCTCGCGGACGTGCCGTGCAGTGGGGACGGAACGTTGCGGAAATCACCGGATTTGTGGAAAAAGTGGAACGCCTCGAGCGGCGTCGATTTACACTCGCTTCAGCTCGAGATTGCGACGCACGCGCTTCGTTTGCTCGAAGTCGGTGGACGGTTAGTGTACTCGACGTGTTCGTTGAATCCGTTGGAGAACGAATCCGTCGTCGCGGCGCTGTTGAAACGCGCCAAGGGATCGGTGGAGCTCGTCGACGTGTCGAAGAGTTTGCCCGAGCTCAAACGGCGACCGGGGATGAAAAAGTGGAAAGTCGGCGACGTGTTCGCGTGGCACAACTCGTTCGAGGAGACCGGGAAGAAGCGTCAGAAGACGGTCGCGAAGACGATGTTTTGGGAACCGTCGTACGAGTCGTTACCGCTCGAACGGTGCGTGCGCGTGTTTCCGCATCTCGACGACACGGGCGGGTTTTTCATCACCGTCTTTCAAAAGACGAGCGAGTTACCGGACGAGATGGAGGCGACGCCGCGCGTGGACGCAAACACGGCGTACAGAATGGAACGCGCGAACGCGGAGTGGAACGAAAAGAAACGCGTGGCGCCGGTGATGAAGGTGGAGGATCGCGGCATCGTCGAGAGCATCAACAAGCACTACGGCGTTCGATCCGGTTTCGATTTAGGCGAGGCGCTCATGACTCGTCAACACTCCGATCTTCCGGGCGTATCTCCGAAACGTTTATACTATTTATCCGAGGGCGCGCGGAAAATTTTGACGGCGCCGAACAAGGATGGAAGAAACGCGGGGTTACAAGTCGTCGCGTGCGGCGTGCGCTCGTTCGAGCGTCAAATCGTCGATGGGGTCGCGTGCGCGTACAGACTCACGCAAGAGGGTCTGAATTCCGCGCTACCACACCTCAAGAAACAAATCGTGCACGTTCGTGCGAACGAACTCGAGAGGATTCTCGCGCGACAACAGGACGAACCGAGCGCGAGATCGTCCGCCGCGCGATCGAGCGCCGACGCCGTTCCCGAAGAGATTTCGCACGCAAAGTCCATCGAAAACTTGAAAAAAGTGTCAGACGGGTGCGTGATTCTCATCCCGAAGGCAAAAAGTGACGACGTCGCGCACGAAGCGAGCGCGCTCGCATGCGTCGCATGGCTCGGTCACGGACCGAAAGGAAAATCTCTCTCCGTGTTGGCGAGCATCGCCGCCGGCGGACAGTTGTTGTATCAGCTTCGCGATTGCATGTCGCGAGGGACCGTCGTCTCGTAGAAACGGAATCTTCTTTCTTGAAACGATGTGTAACATCACAATTTGAAGTGTAAAACGTACAGTGCGGTCGAGTGAAACGGACGTCTCGTCATCATTGATGGTCTTGGAAAAAGGTTTGGCGATGTACGCTCACCCTCGCGCGCGTCCGCGTCCGCGTCCAAACCCGCGCGCACCGGCGGTTCGCAGCGTCCTCGACCGCGTCGGATTCGCGCGACCAAACCTCGGGCTCGCGAGTAATTTTCGTCGCATCGGTTCCGGCTCGGGCGCGGGCGCGGTCTCGGGACTCGGCGCGGGCGCGGGCGCGGCGTCCTCGTAATCGACGTCGTCGTCGTCGTCCTCCGCGATTTCAGCCTCAAAGGACAAATCCCCGTCCGGTTCCACGCGCACTTTGATCGTGTCGCAATCGAATCCGGTCTCCTCGCGACTTTCATCGCTCAGACCGCACACGTAATCGGCCGGCGCCCCGGGATACGGCTCTTCGTTCGCGCACGCCGCGGGATTCGAGAATTCGCACACGCTCACGTCGACGAAACTCCCATTCTCATCCGACGACCTCGTTCCCATGTACGATTCCGGCAAAAACACCCCGACGTCCACCATCGATCCCGAAAACGTCGGCACGACGATGGCCCCCGCCCCCGCGATCGGTTCTCCGCTCGTCGCGTTCGTCATGGTGAATTCAAAACTCTCGAGTTTCTCGTAAAAGTCAGCCATCATGTCATCCTTCGTATCGTCGTCATCCCTCATCGGCGCCGGTCTCGACGCCGCCGTCCCGCGCATCAACACGCTCGTCACCATCGTCACCACCACGAGAAATTTCACATCCATCGAGCGCGTGTCGAGTCTCGAAAACGTCGCGAAATGTGCGCGAGCGCATAAAGTGCACATTGTCGTCGTCCCACGCGTCCCCACATCACGACCCATGGGGACGCGCGCGCGGCGCGCGGTGACGCCACCGCGCGCGACGCGCGGGGACGCGCGCGCGAGACGCGCGACGAGATGCATCCCTCGCGCCGGTCGCGACGCCGATCGACGTCGAGACGTGTGGCTCGACACCGATTCGCTCGAGTGCGTCGCCGTGGCCTCGGAGCGTAATCTCACGCACACGCTCATCGCGCGCGATGACGCGCGGGCGATGATGTTTTCGCGCGCGTGCGCGGTGGACGTGTTACGCGTCGATGGGTCCACGGGGGAGGTGGTGGACGCGAACGGGGAGGGGCGTGGGGAGGTGATGAGGATATCGACGCCGGAGGATTGCGGGCGGGCGAGCGCGCGCGCGCGAGAGGCGCGAGGCGTCGTCGTCATGGAGGCGGTCGACGGCGCGTGGTCGGTGATACCGGCGGAGAACTTGGTCGCGGCGTTCGCTGGGAACGAGGATGGGAGGTTGTTGGCGTCGGTGGGAGACGCGGCGGAGGCGCGCGTGATGTTGGAGGCGTTGGAGACGGGGGTCGACGGGGTGGTGCTGCGCACGAACGATCCGAACGAAGTGCGCGCGTTGGACGCGATGATGCGCGAACACTTTGGTGGTGAGTGCGCAGAAAAGATATCCTTGGTGGGCGCGCGCGTGACCGGGGTGTCGCGCGTCGGCGCGGGCGATCGGTGCGCGGTGGACGCGTGCGTTAATTTTTCGCCGGGCGAGGGCATGTTGGTGGGCTCCTTCGCGAGCGGTTTATTTCTCGTGCACGCGGAAAACGTCGAGTGTGGATACGTCAACACGCGTCCGTTTCGCGTCAACGCCGGTCCGACGGCGAGTTACTGTCGCGCGCCGGGCGGGAAGACGAATTATTTATCCGAGTTGCGCGCGGGGAGCGAAATTCTCGTCGTCGACTCGAGCGGCCGCGCGCGCGTCGCCAACGTCGCTCGCGTCAAGATGGAGCGTCGCTCGCTCGTCATGATCGAGGCTGAACACCCAGACGTCCCCGGAACGCTCGCCGTGCTCCTTCAAAACGCCGAAACCTGTCGTCTCGTGCGTCCGAACGGAGAGCACGTCTCCGTCTCCGAACTCGTCGCCGGCGACGAGGTCCTCGTCGCGCTCGACCGCGTCGCTCGGCACACCGGCGTCGCCGTCGACGAGGACGCCTGGCTAGAGCGCTGACGCGTGTAATTTGAGCATCGTTTGATCGCATCGCCCGCTCGGCGTCCCGACGACGAGTCCCGCTCGTCTTCGGCGTCCCGAGGAGTCGCGCCTCGACGTCCCAACGGTTTCTCCGTCTGAATCGTCACACCGCGTCGACGCGCGCGCGCGCGCACGCGTCTGTACGCATCACGAACGCTCAACGACGCTCGTCGGTCGTCCCACCGTCTCTCGACGCGCGAGATGCGCGCGCACGACGCCGCGAACTCGCGATAGCCGTTCGATTGGCCCGCGGCTCAAACGGATGACGACGCGTCTCCCGGCGCGCGCGCTCGTCGCGCTGGTGGTTTTCGTCGCGGTACGCGCCCCCGGGGTCATCGCGCAGACGTGCGCGGGCGGGCAGTACGTCTCGGACGGCGCGTGCGAGGATTGCGGGCCCGGGACGAAGAGCGCGGGCGGCGCGGCGACGGCGTGCGCGGCGTGCGCCGTCGGAACCTATCAAGACGAGAGCGCGCAGAGTTCGTGTAAGAGTTGCCCGGTGGCGAATCTGTGTCCGGTGACCGGACTCACCGCCCCGCGGGCGTGTGAGTTGGGGAAATACAACGGTTGGGCCGTCAAGGACAACTCGGTGGCGTTTAGCGTTCCGTACGACGCCGCCGAGACGCTTCGTCAGCCCACCGCGGACGCCTCGGTCAGCGATTGTGTAGATTGTCCCACGGGATATTACTGTCCCGCGGATTCCTCGGCGCCGCATTTGTGTCCCGCCGGAACGACGTCGACGCTGGGGCAAACGGAGTGTCAAGGATGTTCTCCCGGGTACAAGTGTCCGACGCCGTTACCGGTGTCGACGACGGCGTGCGTCGCGGGAACGTTCAGCGTCGGTAATCAAACGGCGTGTACGGCCTGTTCACCGGGTCGGTACTGCACCGATACCACGCAAGACGTACAGAATGATTGTCAATTGGGGTACTTTAGTCTCGGTGGCACGGTGAGCGCGTGCACCGAGTGCGCCGAGGGCTTTGAATGTCCCGCGACGGATGGATCGAGAAACGCCGCGTGCGGCTTGGGAAGTTTCAGCGAGGGCGCGCAGACGCTGTGCACGCCGTGTCCGCCCGGGAAGTATTGCGATGACGTCACGTCTTCGACGGCGCAATACGACTGCGTGGCGGGCACGTTTAGCTCTGGGAGTCGCAGCGCGTGCGACGCGTGTCCCGCCGGGACTTTCGGAACGACGACGGCGGCGATATCCGAGGACGATTGCACCAAGTGCCCGAGAGGTACGTACGGCACGACGACCGGGAACGACAACATCGAGGCGTGCGCGCCGTGTCCGGTGGACACGCAGTGTCCGAATCTCGGCACGGTCGAGCCCGAGGCGTGCGCGGGGAGCACGAGCACGTACGGCGAGGTGGGACAGATTACGTGCGGCCAAGCGCCGCCCTCGCCGCCGCCGCCGCCGTCACCGCCTCCACCGCCACCGTCACCGCCTCCACCGGCGCCGCCGCCCTTAAATGCAACCGTGAGCGCGCCCGAGCTCAGTCTTCGCGTTCAAGGAGACGTGTCGCAATGGTCCGAGGCGAAGGCGACAACCTTTCAAGCGGGCATCGCGGCCGCGCTCGCCGACGGCACGACGGCGGACGACATTGAAATCGTCGGCGTGAGACAAGGGTCGGTGATCGTCACGTTCAAGATTATCTCGACGGCGATGTTACCGCCGACGTACGGCGGCGCCTGGAATCAAACGTACCTGACGACGGCAACGACGAGACTCTCGAGCGCGATATCCACCAACACGCTCAACGTGGGCGCGGCCGTGCTCGGCTCGTTGTCGTTGGATTGTGCCCCCGGTTCGTACGTGTCGTCGGCGCCCTCGGCGGCGGTTCGAGTGTGCGCTCTTTGCGACGTCGGGACATACTCGGTGGGAAAGAACGCGCAGAGCTGCGCGTCGTGCGCCGTCGGCACCGCCTCACCGTATCGAGGCGCGTCGTTCTGCGACGCGTGCGCTCCTGGATCCGTCGCACCCGCCCTGGGGTCGAACGAGTGCGCGCTGTGTCCGCGCGGTACCATTCAACCCGCGACGGGGATGCCGTCGTGCACGCAGTGCGAGGACAATTTTTTCGCGAGCTCGTTCGGGTCCATCGAGTGCGCCCCGTGTCCAGCCGGGTTCGTGAGCGGGGCACCGGCGTGGGTCGGCGAAACACCGCGCATGCGCGCCGAGGGCGTGCTCAGCGTCGAGGTTCAGGAGGCGATCGACGGCGTGCGATGCATACCGGACGGGACGTACACGGTGCCGGCGCCGACTCCGGCGCCGCCGGGCAAACGCGAGGCGGATTCGACGTCTTGGACGGTCGGTGCGATCGCCATGTGCGCGTACCTGATCGTACTGTGCGTTCTCTCTCGCCGAATTTGGGTCAAGGAAAAGCTCACCCTTCGCTTTGCCGAAAACGACACGTTTCTCGACTCCATCGCGCCGGCGATGGAAAACACCTCGGCGACGCGCGGCACGTTGAAAGACTTTGAAGAGGACGACTTGCGATTCGCCATAGGGTGCTTCAAGCGAGGCGACGTGAGGGAAGCGGATGCTGTGCTCACGAAAATCGCCGAGCGCAACCCAAACCATCCGAATGTCATGCACGGACTCGCCGTCGTGCGCGCCATGGCTGGCGACACCAAGTACGCGCACGCCTTTGCGCAGCGCAGCGTCAGTCTGGGTGAGACGTCCCAGCGACAAATCACGCTCGCAAACGTCTTGTTGGCTCGAGGTAAGATTGAGAAAGGAATCGCAGTGTATTCCATGGCGATTCGTCGCGATCCAGTGAGCGCCGTGGGACACTTCAACGTCGGAAACGCGCGCTTCATCTCCGGCGACTACACCAACGCCAGGTCGAGCTACCTCGCGGCGCTCGATCGCGAGCCGCATTATTTCAAAGCGCTGTACAACATCAGTCTCGTCCTGGATAAGATCGGTAACGTCGGTGAAGCCAAGGAGTGGATGAAACGGGCGATCGATATACGACCGAATGATATTCGCGCCGTGTACGCGCTCGCGCTCTTGTACCTCAAACTCGGCGATTGGAAAAAGTCAGAGTATCACTTCAACTACGCGCTGAAGATTGACGCGAAACACTCGCCGTCGCACGTAAAACTCGGGAACATCGCCTTCAGGCGCGGAGATTTCCTTCGCGCCGGTTCGAATTATCTCACCGCGCTCGAGTTGGATCCCGCAAACGTGGAGGCGTTGACGAATGTGGCCATGCTCGATTGGTGCAAGGGATCGCTGACGGCGTGCAACGAACACTTGAGATTGGCGCTGACCATCGACCCGCGGTATTATCCCGCGCTTTACAATCTCGCCGTCACCCGCTTGTCGCAGGGACGCGTCGAGGAGTGTCTCAAGTATTATCAGCGCGCGAAGGCGTGCGCGGACGCCTCGGCGTTGGCCAAGACGCAAATGTTCAATCTCAGCGTTGCCCTCGCTGACCTGGACGAAATAGACGATGTCGACGTTCCCGATGAATTCACGCCGAACACGCTCGAACACGAGCTCTTGAAGGCGGCGTTGACGAAGATTCGACCGGCGGACGACGGGAAGAGTTCGCAGCTCGCGCCGACGGCAAAGAAATCGAGACATAAACCCGCCTCCATACCGGCGCAGGTCGAGAACACGAACCAATCGGCGCATCCGAAGAAGAAGGATCCGCGAGACACGCAACGCAAGTACAGCTCGCTCGTGTTCATCTCGGAAGCGGTGAAGTTCCCGGCGAGACTCGAGGCGTGCGCCCGCGAAGACACGTGCGTCATCATTTACGAGAGCGATCTCAACAGCGTAATGCTGTGCCGTAAGCTCATCGCAAAGGCGAGAGAACGAATCTCCAACACGAATGGCTTACAACCCGTCGACCGCATCGCCATCGTCGCGCCGACGTCCGTGGGAAGCGTGCGTTTAGGAGACGACATCGCGATTGATTTGCGCACGGTGGAGCAACACGGCGACGTCGCGTACTTTTTGGCGGGGCTCAACGAAATGCTCGGTTCGCATCAGTGGCGAGGCAAATCGCTCGATTTCCTCACTTTGAGTTACGCCGACGAGGTGAATGTGAATTTACTTCGCGCGATAAAATACGAGCACAGATTTGATTGCGAAGTGTCGTGCTCCGACAAGATGGAATCTCCGGATACGTACGCGCTCACCGAGGAGCAGATTCAGAGCACGCGCGGCGCCGCGGGCGGCGCGTTTGCTTGTTTGAACTATTTCGACGTATCGCTCTTGGCGTCGTGGGCCAAACTCCCGCAGCATCCACCGCGTCACCGCGTCGTGTCGTCGTCGGAGGGCGGTTTAGTCACCATTCGCGGTGAGGACGGAGGCGAAGAGGAGCGTACGCGCATGTCTTGGCGAACCGCGGCGAAAACCGTCATCGCGTTCTCGTCGGCGTCGACGACGACGATGGAGAAGATTGACATCTCGCCGCCGCCGCCGACGCTCGCGCCGTCCGAAGAGGAGCTCGTGAGAATACGCCGCGCAAGAAGTCTCGCTCCGGTGCGCTCAAAATCTCTCGTGAACACGGTGGACGTCGAACTCATGACGTCCATGCGCGTCGCCAAGTTCCACAGTCGACCGACGCAACTCTTCTTTTGCAAGGAGATCGCGCTCGAGCTCGGTATCAGCGATGAACGCGTGCGCATGGTGAGCTCGGATGAGTCGGCGTCGACGATTACCATTCGCGTCAGCGAACGAAAAGACGGCGCCGACGGCGGGCCTTCGCTGACGCACATGGTGGAAATGTTACAATCGTCCATCGCCGCCGGTTCGTTCGTCATCGACGACGCGTTCGGCGAGGTTGATTTCATGGGCGTGTTCTGGCCGCAAGAGGACGCCGACGAGAGCGCCGAGGAAATTTCGAGCGCGGAGGAGGACACGCGCACGTCACACGATGAAAACGCGACGCCGTCCGTCGATGCCGCGAACACGAACGCGTCGGGCACGCAGATGTTTGACGAATACGACATCTCCGATGTCGCCGGTAAAGTCTCGTACGCGACAGACGCGCGCGCCAAGGTTTCGTCTTCGGCGGCGGCGGCGGCGATGGAACCCACCGTCGTGCGAGACCTTCCGATGCCCTCCGCGCCGAAGAAAGATTTCGCTGAGATCGAGTACAACGATGTGGAGACGTCGCGCGGTCAATCCTCGCGCTGGGACCTCGACGCCAACATTACGAATTTGCGAAAGTTGGAGCGAACGGGAATTTGGGATTTGGGCGACGACTAGACACCCTAGACACTTCACTTTTCTATGACACTAGTACGATTTCCGAAGGCCCTCACCGGTCCGCCATTTCCTTCCTTCTCTTCACTCGCGCGCGCTCATCGTCCACGTCGAATCCCGTCGCGTCCTTGAGCTCCGCCTTGACCCAATCGACGTCCGCCCCCGGCGTCGTCTTTAACGCCTCGTCCAAATTTTGTAGCGCCAACTTATACCCCAAACTCACCTGCGCGGGCGTCCCCGTCACCTCGATCGCGCGCACCACCGCGTGTTCATTCCCTTCGTGCACCTTATCGACGTCCGCTATCACAATCTTACACTTTGACACGCCCTCTATTTTCTTGGCGTTGCCTCGCCCTCGACCCAAAAACGCGCCCAAAAACGCGCGCGGACAATAAAACTTCTTCGACGTTTGATTCTTCGTCTCTCGCACCAACGCCTCGATCAACTCGACGCATCTCTGCACGCACTCCGGCGGTCCAACGATGGACACCCGTCTCTGCTCGCGGTCATCCACGGGATGATTCGCGTCGTCGTCGACGACGTCGTCGTCCACCGCCACCCGCGCGCCCGTCGCACGCACGCTCTCCCCCACCCCGTTCCCCTCGCTCGAAGTCAACCGAACCGCCACGCGATGTTCGACGAATCGAATCTTACGCGCGTCGACGCGTATCGTCGCCGCCCGTCGGTCGTACTCCTCTTCCTCCTCGCCGTCGGTTCGTTTCGTCCCGCCGCCGCCGCCGCCGCCGTAATACGAATTCCCCGCGCGATCCTCCATGGACGCCTCCACCGCGCTCGCCATGTCCGGACGCACGCGTCTTCGCGCGACCAGCGCGGAGACACCGCGCGCGGACGCACCGTCGTCCAACGCGGCGAGAACGTCGGACGCGCGCGGGACTGCATGATGTTCGAAATCATTCATCCCACTCGTCTTCCCACCGTCGCGCGACGCCTCCTCGACGACCTCGACGCGTTCGCGCGTCTCCGTCTCCGTCTCCGTCTCCTCGTCCTCGTCCTCGCTCGACGACGACGCGGACGCGTTCGCGGCGTCGAAGAAACTCATCCCGAACGCGTCAAAGTCTGACGTCCCGAAAACGAATGAAATCCGACGACGACGACGACGCCGAGGCCGAGACCGCGACCGCGACCGCGGGCGAGCTCGATGACCTCGCGCGACCGCTCCTCGACGCCTCCTCGTCCGCGTCCGCGTCCTCGTCGTCGAGCGACGTCTCGGAGTTTATGGCTCGCTCGAGCTCGATGTCTCGACGACGCGCGCTCGTCGCCGTCGCCGCGCTCGGCGCCCCGCTCTCGGCGCAGTACCTCTCGACGGCGATGTCGGTGAGCTTTCAACTGTACATGATCTCATCGCGGGCGAGGCGAGGGGAGGCGGAGGAGGCGCTCGCCGCGTTCGGGCTCGCCGGGGTGGCGTGCTCGTTGACGGCGCACTGCGCGCTGTGGGGACTCGGATCCGGCGCGGATACGCTCGTGACGCAGGCGTACGGTCGAAAGGACTCGCGAGCGGTCGGGAGGACGTTCGTGCGGTGCGTGGCGGTGCTGTGGTGCGTGGCGTGTGCGCCGGGGACGGCGCTGTTTTGGCGGAGCGGGACGCTCCTGCGCGCGCTGGGAACCGAGGCGGCGACGAGCGAATCGACGGAGCGATTCGCGAGGATACGGTCGGTGGGATTGTTCGCGCAGGCGGTGACGTGCGCGAGTCTGAAGACGATGATGGCGACGCGGTGTACGCGGAGAGTGGCGGTGTTGAGCGGTTTGACGACGCCGCTGAAATTTCTGGCGCCGTGGGTCTTCGTGCGCGCGTTCGCGAGACGAGGCGCGAGCGTCGTCGAGGGCGCGGCGTGGGCGCTGACGACGATCGATTTCGGGACGATGACGATGTACGTGACGGCGTTTGTGACGTCGAAGACGTGTCGCGACGCGATGCGAGAGGTTCGAGTGTTCGCGGACGCGTTTTCGGGTTGGGGCGCGTACCTCGCGTTGGCCGTGCCGGGATTATTCATGAACGCCATCGAGTGGTGGTCGTGGGATTTGAACACCGTTCTCGCGGGTCTGTGCGCGAACGCGACGCTCGAGCTCGACGCGCAGACGTTTCTCTCGAATACGTACTTGTTCTTTTATTCGGTCGCCTGTTTGTGGGCGCGAGGCGCGGCGACGGCGGTCGGAAACGCGCTGGGAGCGAAGAAACCAAACGAAGCGGCGACGTACGCGAGCGCGACCGTCGTCTTATCTCTCGGTGTCGCGCTCGTCGCGGGTGCGGTTTTCAGAGTCAACGCCGACGCGGTGTTTTCGGCGTTTTCCAAGGACGCCGCCGTCGTCGCCAGGCTGAATGATTTGGTCGACATGCTCACCGCGTTCATCGTCCTCGACGCGGTACAGGTGGCGCTCGGCGGCGTCATCGTCGGCGCCGGGTACCAGGTGGTGACGACGCCGATATTGGTCGTCGCCTACTGGGTCGTCGGTTTGCCTCTCGCGGCGTACCTCGCCGTCGGTCATCCGCGACTCGGCCTGAGAGGCATCTGGATCGGCATTCTCACGTCGAGCGCGATACACTTGACGTGGAACGTCGTCGTGTGTTTCGGCGGGAAATTCGGCGCGCCGTACGCGATTAAATGGCGCGAGGCGTGCGAAAAGGCGACGGCGCGCGGCGACGCGGAAGACGACGACACGGCGACGGAGGACGAACCGGCGGTCGTTCCGTAGCGGGTGCACGCGCGCGGTAGACGACATTCTAGTACGTAGTAGTAGTTTCTTCAATGCTCGAGATGAGATGCATGGACAAAATTCTAACGACTAACGCGCTTTGGACTTGGATTTGGATTTCCCATGTCCGGCGCTCTTTTGCTTTTGCTTTGGAAGTTTGAGCGGTTTGATGATCGAACCCGTCGGTTTCAAAACCTTCGGCGCGTTGAGCTTGGAGAACATGCCCGACGTGTTGACATCCGGGCCGAGAGGTTGTCGCATCGACCCCTCGTACGTCGCCTTGCTCGCGTATCCGTGCGGGAGCGATTCCACGTTGAACTGCGCCGCTTTTTTATCAAACTTTTCGCTGATGACGACGTGCTTGAGCTTGGCGTCGCGACGATTCTTCAGCGCCTTGGCGCGTTCCGCCTTTGCCTTCTTTTCGGCGTCTTGCATCCACTTCGGCGTGCGTTGTTCGCTCGCCCACGCGCCCCATCCCGGTAGGTTTTTCGGGACGTCCGTCTCCGGAAGCTCCGCGTCGACGTCGGCGAGCTTTTCCTTTTCGAATGCAGCCTCGATGTCGTCGTTGGCGAACGCGCGACGCATTAAATCTTCATTCGTCGCGCCGACGGAACGCTCCTCCTCGAGCATGACGACGGGTTCGTCTTCGTCCTCCTCGAGCTTTGGCGGCGCGACGCGTCTCGCCGCTTTTTCTCGCATGCGTCTCGCCGCGTTCGGAATCTCATCTATGGGTTTCGCTTTCGGCTGTTTCGGCGCGCTTTTCTTCTTCTTCTTCTTCTTCGCCTCGGCCGCGACGACGGTTTCGCCGTCGTCCGCGCGAGCGCGCTTCGCCGCCGACGTCGTCGCGCCGTCCGTCGCGCTCTTCGCTCTCGCCGTCATCGCCGCCCACTCCGCTCCGTCGCTCTCGCTCTCGCTCTCGCTCTCGCCCGAGCCGTTCTCCATCTCATCGAGCTCATCGAGCAATCGCTGCGCCTCGGCGCGCGTCTCCGCTTTACGCTTCTCCATCGCGCGCGCCATGAAGGGTAATTTGAACAAACTCTCGTCGGCGCCGTCGACGGCGTCTTCGCCCTCCTCGATCGCCTTCAACGCCGCCGCTTTCGCCTTGAGTCGACGCTTACGCTCCGCGACCGGATCGTTCGCACCGTCGCCTCCGTCGTCGTCGTCAGATTCCGCATCCGTGCTCTCGTCGTCGTCGTCGCCGTCGCTCGTCGTCCCGCGGGAACCCTCGATTTTCTCCTTTAACCGTTGCCCGACTCGAAGTTGTTCCTGTAATTTCTCCCTCGTCCCCGCGAGATGCGCGATGCCCTTCTTGATGGCGCGCTTGGCCCACCTCGATGTGTTCTTGTGTCGCAACAGCATGCGCTCCTGCGCGCGAAGATACTCGCGTCTCTCCTCCGGCGTGTCGCCCTCGCCGTCTTGGAAATCCTCGTCGTCGTCGCCGCCGACGATTTTCAACTCCCCCTTACGATTGTGTCGATGAAACGCCTTGGACTTGATCGCCTTTAACCGTTTCGCCTTTTGTTCGTGATAAAACAACACCGCGCGCATCTTGGCGAGCTTCGCCTGCCTCGCCTTGACGTCCTCGACGTCTAAATGGTTCATCTCCACCATTTCCCCGCGAACGACGTCCTTGGCGCTCGCGTGTCCCGCGTCGCTCAAAACTTTCGCGATTTCTTTTTCTAGGTCAGATTTCGGCGTGAAATCCGCGACGAGCGCACCCAGGGTGTCTTTTCGCTGCATCTCGTTCCTCGCTGGTTCAAATTTTAACGTTCTCTTTTCACGATTTTCCTTGACGACGGCTTGGTATTTGGACACGTCTTTGCTCGTCTCGGCGTACGCCGCCTTGCGATCGATTCTCTCTTGAATCGGTCTCGCCAACGGCGCGTCCACGGCTTTCGTCTTTGCAATCTTCGCCAACCGTTTCGCCGTCTCCTTATCCACCGCACCGTCGCCCAGGGACGCCATGACATCCTTGAGCGTCAACGGCGCCTCGCCCTCGGCGAGTCGCACGGGAATCGCCATCGGGTTCTCGGGAACGCGTTCATTTTGTATCGGACGAAACCTCGGATCGAGACGCACGCCTCGGCGTTTACCGATGACTTCATCGAGCATGCGCACGCGACGCGCGTCGTCGTCCACCTCCCCCTCGTCGTCCTCGTCGGAGAGTAAGTCTCTCGCGTCTTCGTCTTCGTCTTCGGCGGCGCCGCGCGGCGCCGGGACGCGCGCGCGCGTCGACGCCCTCGGTGTATCCTCCCCCTCGTCCTCATCACTATCCATCAACGCGTTCAAATCATCATCGTTCTCCCCCCTCTCACCGCGCGCGTCCTCCTCCGCACCGTCGAACGCGTCGACCGCGTAGGCGTCGTCGTCGTCCGCGAACGCCTCCCCAAACCTCTCCTCATCCTCCTCGTTAAACGCCTCGTCCTCGTCAATCTCCTCGTCCTCGAATCCATCCGTCGCGCGCACGTCCTCGAACGCATCCTCATCGCTCCTCGACGCGCTCGTCTCGCTCGTCTCGTCGTCGTCATCGCCGCGCGCGCGAGGATTCATTCGTCGCGGTCGGCCGCCGCCGCCACCGCGCGGTCTCGGCATGTCGTCGGTCGCGCGCGCGCGCGTCGGCGCGAGAGAGACGAGAGACGAGACGAGACGATGGGAAGAATTTTCCCGCGCGCGAGGGCGCGAACGTCGTCTCTCGAGAGAGGTCGCGCGAGGCGGGGCGCGTCGGAATGAGGTCGAATTCATGAATGGGACACTTTTTGCACACTACGGCTTCGCGGGATAACGCGCGGGATAACGCGCGGGATAGCGCGCGGGATAGCGCGAGGTCGGGTAATGCGCCGGGTAATACGAGCCGTTTGGATCGTGATCGATGATGTCGGTGTCGCACGCGCCGCCGTGGACGCAGACGACGCGAATGGTTTTGGCGCGGGTGGGCGTGAAGGCGCCGGCGCACTTGTGTCGACACTCGAGCGACGTCGACATCGCGGGGACGTCCTCGACGGTACCGATGACGACGGGTTCCTGTATCGCGACGGCGTGACAGGTTTCGTTGCGAGGGATGATTCGATCGCACGCGGCGAAGGATTCATCGCTGATGCATCGTTTGGTGGTGGACCACGCGTCGTCGGCGTCGCCGACGCATCCGTCGACGAGGGTGGCGTTGGAGAGCGCCCCGGTGACGCAGGCGGGTGCGGGACACATGGCGACGGCCAGGGTGTCGGCGTACGCGCGTGGGTCCCACGCGTTGACGCGAAGAGCGTTCGTGAGCGCGGGTTTACTCACCACGGGGACGCCCGGACGAAGATTGATGTGACACTCGAGCGGGGCGCCGGCGTCGTATTCGCGCGTCACGGCGCCGTCGACATCCGTGTACCACGGACCCCAGTGCCCGCGATCGCCACCGTACGGCGCGGTGAAGGAGCAATTGCCGTCACCGTGACATCGACTGGACCAGGGCGAACCGGCGTAGTACGCGCTCGAGGGCACGCGTCCATTCGCTCCGGGGACGGCGACGACGGAGAGTCGCGCGCCGGAGAGTTTCAATTCGCCCGCGGCGACGTGCACCGTGCGCATCTTGTAGTGACACGCCGTCATCTTTTCACCGTTATCGTCCACGTTGAATGGGTGATCTCGAGTCATGCGTCTGAATTCTGGCAGACTGACAAAGAGACACGTCTCCTCCTCCACCGGCGTCGACGGGTGCGACGCCGTGACGAAGACGACGCTTCGCTCATTCGCCGGGTACGCGCCGAAATCTCGAAACAATCCGTGCGCCGCGCGCAACCCCTGCGCCAGGGGCACGCTCTTCCCACAACACGCCCCGGTGTCGTTACGCAACGCCTCCAAACGCGCGTGGAAACTATCGCTCGTGTGTTGTTGAAGCGGAATGTAACTCGTGTACGCGTCGCACACGTACGGATTGCTCGAACCGGGTAATAAAATCAACCCCACGCGCGAGTTGGTGCCCTCGATGGTGCAATACAGATCGTGGAGCATGTCGATCATCTTCCCGTAAAATATCTCTTCACCCACGGCGTCGCTGGCGTCGACGATGATGATGATGTCTCGACCGCCGGCGCTCGAACACAACGGCGCCTCGTAGGTATTCGCCGCGTCGCCGACGCGTCTCGAGCACCACGCGTTCGCGGGCACGCTCGATCGATCGGGTTTCGTGAGCGTCGACCATTTATACGCCTCGGCGGACGTGCAGATTCGAGGATGATTCGCCGCGACGTGTCCCAAGACGATGTTCGATGGCGCCGGCGGCGCCGACGGCGGCGGCGGCGGCGGCGAGGCGGCGGGACGCGTGCGCGCCTCCAAGACGCGCTGCACGGCGCCGTATCGCACGTACACGGCGCGTCGGGCGCCCGGCGCCTCGGCGGCACGAACGATGATTTGCACGTGATGACCGTTCGCCACGAAGACGGGAAGCGTCACGCGCCTATCAAAGTTGACGTACACGTGACACCAGGACGGAATCGTCGTCGCCGCGTCGAGAGATTCGCCATTTTCCAAAAACGTCAAGTGGAGCGTTTGATTCGACGGTGAGAGTCCGACGATGGTCTTCGGCGTCGAGAACATTTTCACCGTTTGCTCGGCGCTGAGCGTGACGTTGAGGTACTGGATCTCGCTCGGCGGCGGCGGCGGCGACGGCGGCGGCGGCGGCGACGGCGGCGACGGCGGACGCGGCGGCGGC
>MDTE01066768.1_pt1 | contig 59435 bp, 25 predicted proteins | sample 811231 | NCBI WGS metagenome assembly MDTE01 (sample SAMN05326651, study PRJNA326480) | marine metagenome | isolation source: seawater | place: Indian Ocean: Red Sea | collected 2010
GTAAAGCATAATCCTTTATCTCAGTTTTAGTGGCTGGGCTTGTAGCTGACATTTATCTTAAGCGAATGATTGGATAGTCAAATTAGTAACATCATTAGCACCAACGGTTTCTCCTTTCTTGAAGAATCCATCAACATTATCAACGGTGACTGAAGTAGCACCTAAAGCAGTGATAACTCCTGTTGAACCTGAAGTACCACCTGTAACTGTTGCACCAACTTCCATCGTTGTGATATCAGCAAGTGCGAAGGTTGCATTAACGAATACGGTTGAAACATCAACAGTTGCACCGTTACCATGAATTGCTGTAACATCAAAGGTAAGATCAGCAGCACCGCCACCACCTAATTGTGCGTCAGCAATAGTTACTGTTTCATCAGCAACGAATCCTGTACCATCATCAGTAACAACAATAGTTGCTCCACCACCAACTGCAATTACAACAGTAAATGTTGCTGCACTACCAGATCCACCTGTACCATAATCAGAAGCACCAATACTATATGTACCAGGAGTTCTTAATGCATCAGCAGCACCAACGTTTCCTGTAGTCTTAATGCCTGAAGCATTAGCATTAGCGATTGTTAGAGTATCTCCAGCAGTAAATCCAGAACCAGCATTATTGATAGTAACGTTGGTGATTGCACCAGCAGAGGTTGTGATATCAACAGTACATGAAGATCCACCACCACCTGTCACTGCAACACCAGTTGCATTACTATATCCAGTACCACCTGATAATGTACCCAAGTTAAGAGCATCAACACCACCAAGATTAGGGTTGGTAATAGTTAATGTATCACCAATTTCATACCCAGAACCAGCAGCATTTAATGCAAGAGATGATATAACATCACCAGTTACACTAACATCAACAGTTAACCCAGAACCAGTACCTCCACTCGTAGCAACTCCAGTTGCATTACTAAATCCACCAACACCATTATTACTAATGGATCCAAGAGTTACAACAGATCCAGGAGTAGGATCTCCAGATAGATTCAACACTAATGTAGTTGAAGTTGCAAGGTTATTAAGCATTGCACTAAGTTGCTCAAACGCATTATCAAGTTTTGCTTGTACTCTTGCCTCTGTATAATATTGATTAGTTCCTTCAGAAAGATCACTTGTAGATTTACTTGATAAATCTAAGTTTGCTCCAGTAGCAGCTGCAACTCTTGCATTTGCTCTTGTATCTGTGTAATAAAGATTTGTTGAACCTTCAGATAAGTCATCAGTATCAGCAGCAGCAATACGTGCATCTGCTCTAGCATCAGTGAAGAATAAATTAGTAGATCCTTCAGTAATATTATCAGTATTAATGTCTGCCTGAGTAACACTAAGAGTACCACTATTATGTGTGATACCTGTGCCGTAGGTAAAGTGAGTACGTGTCCTAGCAGCAGTTGTGAATAGATTTGTTGATCCCTCTGTTACATTATCTGTATTAATATCAGACTGAGTTACAGAAAGAGCACCTGAACCATCATGTGTAATACCTGTACCATATGTAAAGTGAGTTCTAGTCCTTGCAGCAGTTGTGAATAGGTTAGTAGAACCTTCTGTTACGTTATCAGTATTTACATCTGCCTGTGTAACTGTAAGAGTATACGTTCCAGCAGCATCATCATAAACCTTAGTGATACCTGTACCAGCAACTATAAGAGCATTGACTCTATCATCTACACGTTCGTTAGTGAAGTATAAATTAGATCCTTCTGATAAAGCACCTGTATCATGGTTGGAAATATCTGAAACTTGACCAGTTACATTACCAGTTAAAGCACCAGTAATAGCAGTTATATTTGCAGCATCTGCAAAGATTCCTTGCCATCTAACAGAAGATGTACCAAGATCGTATGTGCTATCTGCAGCAGGATTAAGATCCTTAGCAGTAGAAGTAGCACCTGTAAGATTACCAACTAAATCTGAAGTAATCTCATTAGCAGCAAAATCACCAGATCCGTCACGTATGACTAAGTTGTTTGCAGCGTTTGTACTTGCAGAAGCAACGTTAATTGTTGTGTTACCAGAAACACCATCAGCATTAGTAAGTGTAATACCAGAGTTAGCTGTAACACCAAATGTTCTATGAGCATAAGTGTTTGCTTGCGTTCTGACCATGTACCCAGTACCAGTCTGTGCAGCAAGTGCAGTTATGTCAGCATCATCGTAAGTAGTTGTAAGAGTAACAGCAGCACTACCATCAATGGATACGTTACCATTTACAACACCGTCAATTGTTAATACTCTAGCAGTCTTCCATGCATCAGCAGTAGTTGCGTTACCTAAGAATCCAGCACCAGCACCAGCAGCACTAGCAGCAGTAATTTGATTAGCAGCAAAGTCTCCAGAAGCATCACGATTAACAACTGTAGATGCTGTATTAGCACTTGCAGTTGTCATATTATCAAGGTAATCAACGTTTAAGTTGTTAACCTTAGTAGTAGATGCTATTGAGAATGGAGCAGTACCAGTACTTAAATTTGATATAACCTGACCATCAACTGTTATAGTACCATCTACATTTACATTATTATCAACATCAAGTGCAGTACCAGCAGCAGTAAGATTTAAAGAACCAGCTCTAAGAGCACCGTCTGTACCAGCTAATACCTCAGAGGTATTAGTTGCATCTGTTATGAATGAGAATTGGTTTGCTGATCTGTCATATCCGAAGAACCCAATTTTAGCAGAGCCGTCGTAGTAACGGAACTCAACGCCACGATCCTTAGCATCGTTAGACGCTGGTGCTGTGTCACCACCCAGAGTAATAATAGGGTCATCGAGAGTTGTGACCGTACTATTGACAGTAGTTGTTGATCCATTGACTATTAGGTTACCTCCAACCGTAAGATCATTATGGAATTCACCATCACCCGAACTATTAGTTACAGTGAATGCTGAACGTGTATTAGTCGCATCATAAACTACAAAGTTTCCACCGATATATGTGTTCTTATCAATAGTTGCACCACCAGAAACTTGAAGAGCAACTGAATTATCTGCAAGTGATGTTGCATCCTGAGTATTACTAATTACAAAATTACCTGAAACATCAGCATCAGCATTGAGATCTAATGCACTACTAAGTTCAGTATTACCATATACTCTCAACCCTTCACCAATCGCAAGATTCTTACCAATAGCAGCACCACCAGTTAATCTAATAGCACCATCAGCAGCGTATGATCCTGTTAATGTTTGTTGCGTGTTAGCAGTAAATGTATTAACACCAGATGTTTGGAATGTATCATTAATCTGTGTAGCATCACCAACGGTTAATGTACCAATGATATTTGTATTACCGTTATCGGTATCAACTTCAAACTTTGCAACTGCAGAACCATTTCTTACAGAGAAGAGTTCGTTTGCAGCATCAATTACAAGTGAATCAATAATATTTGTTTGACCCTGTACAGTTAATGTACCTTGTGTTTCTGTATTACCATTATCTGTATCAACAACAAACTTATCTACATTACTATTGTTCTGTATCTTAAACGCCTTATTGTCAGCATTAATAGTTACATTGTCTTGTAATGTAGTAGCACCATCAACATTAAGTGTTGTATTAAATTCTACATGTCCATCAGCAGTTAATGTACCTTCTATATTTGTATCACCAGTTCCATTATCAACAAAGAATTTATCTGTTGTACCAGAACGAACAGCAAAGTCTGCATCAACATCAACAGTACCATTAAATTCTGAATTACCATTTTGTACTAGATCACCTTCAGATGTGATATCTCCTGAAGCACCTAGAACTTGGAACTTAATTGAATCACCATTATTTTTCTTACCTACAAAGAAACCTTCTCCAGATCCTGTACCACCAACGTGTAGTGAAGTGTTAACACCAGCACCACCAAAGACTCTTAAGTTAGAAGTGTTATGATTTGAATAACTTGGTGTGTATGCAGCAACAGAACCAGTACGTAGTTTATATCTGACAGATAGGTAGTTCCTTAGACCGTAGTTCTCAGTTGCGTCTTCTTGCTGGTTAAAGTCACCGTTAAGATATAAGTCACCATTAAAGAGAACGTCCTTATCAAAGTATCCACCACCATCTACTCTTAATGCACCATAGTCACCAGACCCAATTGTATGTGGAGCACCAGATACAATATTAGGATTGTCTGTTGATTCAAGATGAACTAGGTCTGCAACATTTAATTTACCTTCAGTATTGGTGTCACCATTATCTGTATCAACTGTAAACTTATCTGTAGCATTAGCAGTTTGAATTTTAAAGTACTTACCATCTGCTTTAATAGTAGTAGCATCAGATACTGTTAAAGTACCAGCAATAGCAGTATTACCAGATGCTGCTGTTACATTAAACTTGTTAGAATTAATATTAAGATTATTAGTTATATCAACAACACCATAGAATGATGCGTTACCTGTAGTGCTTTGTAGTTCGATACGATTAGTACCAGAACCATTGTTTAATTGTAAAACCTTAGAAGCACCTTGGATAACAATATTATCATCATGAAGAGTTGTGCCATGAACAGTTAAGTTAGTATCAATATCTACTGAACCACCAATATTAACATCATCTCCAATACCAGCACCACCAGCAACTACCAAGTCTCCAGTAGTATTAGATGTTGAGTTAGTATTAGTTGTTAGTTTTAAATTTCCAGCAATGAGTCCAGCATCTGTTCCAGCGAATACCTCTGAGGTATTTGTGGCATCGTAGATGAATGAGAACGCTCCTGAATGGCCTCCAAGATCAGTGGCCGAATCGTCGTAACCAAAGAATCCAACTCTTGCTTGTGTGTCGTAATATCTGAATTCAACTCCTCTATCCTTACCGTCATCTGAACCTGGAGCAGTATCACCACCAAGAGTGATAATAGGATCATCCAACGTAGTAACGGTTGAATTAACTGTCGTAGTCGTTCCATCAACTTGTAAATTTCCTCTTATAGTTACTAGACCTGTGACATCTCTATCATCATTAGGGTCTATTAATATATCACCAGTACCACCCATGTAGTCGCCTTGGAACCTTAAGTTCTCTACATGAACCTTACCACCAGCATCTGATGCATCTATATCAACTACATCTTCTGCAGAAATAGTTACTGTACTTGTACCAGAACCAGAGTTAGTCGCAAGTATACTTAAAGATCTAGCAGAATTTGAATTCTGTGTAGTCTGGAATGTTAGATTACCATCTCCAGTCTTGTCTAGAGTTTGTGCAACTGCCCCATCGAGGGTAATGTCTGGATCACTGATATAGGTTCTGACGTTAATATCAACCTCTCCAGCACTACTATCACCCGTATTATTTGCCCCAAACAGTAGATTACCACTTGTATCATTAACCTTGACATAGTTGAGATAATTGAATCCACGGTATCCTGAAGTAGCAGTTAGTTCTTGGTCGAGGTCGAAGTCCTCTTTCGAGTTGCCGTCAGCAAAGGAAATTCTACTGTTTTGTAATTGATCATTGTCAATAGCAGAAGCAGCGAAAGTAACGTGACCTGCTGCAGATACATCAAAATCTTCCTGATCAAAGGAAGCGAGTCCTTTCTGCGGTGTCGCACTCGCACCAAGCCATCTCCACGATCCAGCATCTGTGCCATCTGTATGAGTAGGTGCACCAGCTCCTGCATTGATATCTGCAATGGCTTGATAAAGATTCGATGCGTTAGTGATTTGAGAATTTCTGGAATAGGTCGCTGCGTTGTCATATGCAGATGCTGTAGTTCCTTGAGTTGCCGTTGCAATTGGCAACGTTGTTGATGCTGTTAGTCTACCATAATCATCAACTGTGTAGTTAGTAGCATTGACAGTTTCTGAACCTACAACTGATGTTAGTGATGCTGCATTATACTCAGCAGGAGTAACAGCAGTTGTGATTAAATCAATTTGAGGATTATCATTAATACCAGCACCTTCACTAATTGCAATTCTTGTAGCAGTACCAGTAATAGTTCTGGTTTGCATAGCACCAGAACTTGTTCTAGCAATTAAACCAGTTGTAGTGAGAGAAGCAATTGCATTTAGATCATTATCATATGGTTGAGCACCAGTTCCTTCTATACTTGTATCTAATCCATATGCAGCAAGAGTAGTTGGATTGGATGCTGTTTTAATTCTTCCTTTAGCATCTACGGTAACTTTAGTATACGTTCCTTCTGCGGAACCAGTACCATCATAATGCGGTAAAGTTGAAATCAGTTCTAATGATGTAGATAGGTTTAAGTTTGTAGAACCATCAAATACACCAGAAGCTTGAATGTCATCAGAGAGTTGAATCTGACGTGTTGAAGCAAGTCGTGTAGCAGTAGAAGCATTACCAATTAGAGTTGATGTAATAGTACCAGCAGCAAAATTACCATCAGCATCCCTTTGCACCAATGTATTTGCTGTATTAGATGTTGATTCAACAGGACGCTCATACCTCAAAGAGTTCCACGCTGTAACGCCATCTCCGATTTTAAATCGACCAGTATCTAATTCTATCCCTAATTCACCTTGAGCAAGTGTTGGGTTGGAGTTTGCCCATTCCTGAGCACCACCTCTTCTTAACTGTATTCTATTTGCCATTTTATTGGAACAACTCTATAAAACATGCTTCCAAGTTATTTATGTCATTAAAAAGGGGGAACTTAATCCCCCTTTGATTATTCTTGATCGGTGATGTCATCACCAGGTATATCTACGTTATCCACTTCGGGTGTTGGTGGATTCTCTTGATAATATTCTAATGCTTCAATAGCACCTTGTAGTTTCAAAGCAACTACTTCATTATCTTTAATCTTTTTTGCTGCTTCTTGGTTTTCATTCACCAAATTTTGCAAACGCTCTTTAAATTGAGCAAGCATCGTTTCTTGCGATACCTTTTCTACTGGGTCTGTCATGATACGGTTTTGTTAGCTAACGTTTTCAAGAGTGACTTTATCTCACTTATTTCTGATTTTAACTCAGAAACCTCATTTTGTAAAGCCTGTCTTTCCGATATTTCTCTTTGACGCTTATTGTAAGTCGCCATGTATTTATCATATTCTGATTGATTGGCATTAATTATAGCATTGGTATTAGGATCTCTAAACCAACCCTCTTTACCATCAACAGGTATTAAATCTTTTATTTCCATTATGTAGCAAGGCAAATAGCACGTAGGTCTGCAATTAAAGGTACTCTAGCTTGGTTTGAAGATCTCATTACAATCTTAAGTTGGAATGCATTGAAGTTCAATCCACTAGTTTCATAGTAGTAATCCTTCCAGAGAATTTCTTCTGATGGTGCATCATCATATTGTAATGGTGCTGGCATTAAAGTCCAACCAACTGAATCAACATCATCACCACTTCCTGTCATGAATACTCTATAGTATACTCTAACTTCAGCTTGTGGAGGACGTGACATCTGGAAATCAACTCTTATAGATCTCGATTCTCTTGCTAGTCTTGCAAGACGAGTTATATAAACAGCATCATTCTGATCACCAAATGGTAATACTGAAACATCCTGTGATGTATCTATATTATTTTGCTGACCGTATGCTTCAGGACCACCAGGCCACTTATTGATTCTATTCATTGTAGTTATCAATGAACATCTATCAAGGTCAACAACAGGAGATAGTGATGCCTTCTCTGTGGATAGTTGAATCCTCATTGTAAGAGACTTAGTACCACTCAACTTAGCAAGTTCATTAACCTCAGAACAAATCATTCTTGGGTTATCAAAGAAATTCATGTTGTTAAGAGTGATAGGAACATATGTTCCATCATTAACAAATGAAGCTTGATCAACACTAGTACTTCCATTACCAATAGAAGTTGCACTTGTTGTATTAACAGTTGTAGTAATATCAGTTTCTGGTAAATCCATTGTTGAAACATTTGGTGTCATAGTTTCAAACTGTGTATTCTGACTAGCCCAAATTAGATCACCACCACCACGTATACCATTTGTTGCTACACCAGTTATATGAAGCATATAAGTATCTAACCAAGGACAAGATATACTTGTATGGGTCTTATTAATATCAATAAGTGGAATACCATCTAGGTTATAACACTCTACAATATCACCTGAAGAGTGTGCAACTTCAGTAGTACTATTAGCACCTCTACCACCAGTAGCTACCGTAATAGATTTACCATCACTTGCAACTGCAGCGTACTGAATAATCTCATCACCGATCTTAAGATAACCAGGATTACTAGCACTGATTGCTGCACCATTAACAACAGTATGGAAATCAGATCCATCCTCAACGTTAATAGTAGTAGTTCCAACTGACAATGCACTTGTTAATGCAGTAGGAGCAATTTCTGATATAGCACCTTCAACAGTAACATTATTTGTTCTATTGTGCATACAGTGGTTTCTATGATATACCAATACCTCTTTATCATCTGCTGCAAATGTAGGAACACTTGCTAGATAAGCACCACGAGAATCTCCAGAGTAAGTTACATTAGCTACACTACCAGTGAATCCACCAGCCTCACTAATAGTCTCTGATGCAGTAAAGCTACCAGTCACGTTAGTAAGTATTAAAGTAGCACCGACATAACTCTTAACAAGTCCAGTAATACCTGAAGAACCTCCAGTTACAGTTTCACCAACTGTTAATGAACCTGTACCAGAACCAACTGTTATCGTTGCTTCTGCTTGATATGAAGTTAATATGTATGTAGAACCATCTAACCAATTACCAGTTATATCCGTAACAGTAACAGTATCTGCAACAGATCCAGAAGTTGTAGATGAAACAACAGTTGCCTGTGCATTAGTTCCTGTTTGAGTTACCCTAGCACCATCAGTAAATGTATACTGAGTTGTTTGTGGATCTAATGATAATACCTGTTTAGGTTTAATAGTTTGAATTGGGTTATTAATTAATCTATGAAGACCACCATTACCCTTACCTTGTGGTGTATTGTTAAGAACTACAGTACCTTGATCCTTTGTAAAGTTAGCACGATATATTGTGAACTTAAGGTCTTCATACTGATCAGCAGTCCATGTAGATGCGTTCTGTGATTTAAAGAGAACACCAGCATAAGGCTGTTCTGATATAGTTCTAGTTCCTGTTACATCAACATCACCCATTCTAGAAATCCAAATCTTATATTCATTGGAGTCAGAAAGAAGAACAAAACAATATTCTGTGGATGATTTAATATATACAGGTGCTTTAAACTTAAAGTTAGTCTTAACAGATGCAGTCTCAGATATTTCAATCTGATCTGGTGTAACTGTTATATCAGAAAATGGTAGAATAGTCTTTGTTGGGTATCCATTTTCCATCGTTCTGATTTGCATAGAAACTGGAATATTAGTATCCTTAGTATTAAAGAATAGATCAACACTGGATATGAATACACCACCTTCTTCTTCAACAATGAATGATTGAGCAAGAGGGTCATACCAACCAATCTGTCTAGATTCTGTTCTAGTAGTTGTAACAACTCTATCTTCACTAACTGTATCTCTAACAATCTCAGCATTTCTAACTGCCAAAACATTTTCCTGAACAGTCTGTAAAGTACCAGATGCTGAGTATGTAGTATCTGCAGATGAATCAACTGCCCCTAATGCCTTACTATTCTCTTCAGAAGTAGTAAATCTAAAGGTTCTAGTACCAGTTGCCTAACGAGGGTTAGCATCATTCTTAGGAGAAGGTATAAAGAAACATCCCTGAATATTACCAACGTTATCTGTTAACAAACGACGATCTCTAACAACTGCTCTAGCACCAGATGTTTGACCAACTAGAACTTCACCTACCTGCATATTACCAAAGTAATCTGGAGATACGGTTTCTGATATAGCAGTTATATCATGGTTTAGATATATTGTCTGTGATGAGTATGATGTTGGAAGAACTTCTGTACCCTTACCATATGGATTAGTTTTATATCCATCGTCAGGAGCAGAAACCTTTAATTGACAAGCTGAAGTTTGACCAATAACTGTTTCACCAACAACAAATGGAGTCTCATTAGTACGAGCATCGGTTGAAGAATTCTTAATTATCTCAATTACTTTAGGTGTAATACTAGTTGTAACATTAACACCATCAAAGAATGCGTAGAATCTTGTGCGAGGCTTCATACGATCAACGTTGAATCCTATATTACGAGATCTAATCCAAGGAATAGTACTTCTAGAAAGAACTGTATCACCTAATGATCTTCTTTCAATCTTAGGAACAACCCTAGAACGAACACCTTGACGTGCCTGATTATTAACAACACGATAAGTACGACGTTCGTGTAGATAGAATAGACCTTGACGACGCTGACCATGACCTGCACGACCTAACTGACGACCAACACCAAATGTACCTGAAGAAGATCTTTGCTGTGATGAAGACTGTAATGTTTCACCAGTCCAGTTAGTTTGCCAAGAACCCCATTGGATAGGTGCAAAACCATTCTGATCAACCTGCATATCCTTAGATACAGATGAGAAATCTCCTTCGATGTTCTCAACACGAGCAGGAAGACGCTCAATATCAACCCAGTCATCAGATGCTGGAGTAAGATCAATACGTCCAATGAATGTGAATACGTTAAATGGGTTAATGTTCTCAGTTCTTGAAGCATATGGCTGTGTGATAATAGCTTCATCTTCATAAGGTAACATGATTACATTACCTTCTGTCTTCTGAACATCAACAGAATCTGATTCGTTATATACAAGACCAACGTTAGTTGTGTAATGCTGAGGTCGTAATTGACCTTCTCTGAAGTCTAGAGAGCACTTATAATCTGCATTTAAAACATCACCAATAGTATGGTCTGTAAAGTCATCAACAACATACCCATTTTTTAATCTATCAAACCCATTCTCATCATATGTCTTAGTATTATCTGCCTGAGATTCAAGCATTGATAATGATGTATAGTATTCAACGTTAGTTAAACGATTCTCTAAATCACCAATATCTTTCATCGTATAACGACGAATAACTTCTGCAGTAATAAGACAATCTCTTTCTGGATCAAAAACATATGGTTTATATTCTATAGTTGCCAACAACATAGAGTTCTCAACTCTATCTGGTGGAATTAAGAATTTACCAGACACACCTTTTTGTATTCTTAACTTACTATCATGTGAAAGGTATAAGTAGTCAATTCTTGGTAGATACCATGTATAGTCTGCTCTGAATGAAGAATTAATCTGCATAATGTCAAAGACAGTTGCAGCACCAGATCCACTGACTGTAGAGAATACTCTGGATACAAAGTCAAAAGTAGTACAGTTAACATAGTATGGAGAACCCATAGTACCTTGACCATTACGTAATTCTTTTACGCCTGGACGGAAATCAATTTGATCTCTAATATACTTAATAGAACCATCAAGTTTATAGTTAGGAATCTCTTTGTAAGATATACCAGTATAAGATTCGTTAGAGAAATAATCACCTGAAGATTCATGTGATAGATAATCAAATATAATTAATAGTCTTCTTGATGGTGCAATAGTAGATGGTAATCTAGTAAGTCTAGAAGCATCATAATAATTAGTTCTTTGACCAGCTTCTAAACTAAACTGATCTGTAATAACCTTACTACCTTTGAAAATAGATCCAGCACCATCATCAACAATACCAGCAAGAGCACCACCAGCAACATCAAATCCATTTATAGTTTCACCTATAATGAATGGTTTCTCATTCAATGCAACAAAGAAAAGTTTTAATGCAGAGTTTTCAAAACTAATAACTCTACCTCTTGCTCCAGATGTTTTACCTTCTATTAAAGTACCTGCAGCAAAGAATACAGATTCAGTTAATATAACATATGGTGAAGATGCATCATTGTTATCAAAAGATTCATATATTGCATGAATATTATATACATCATTAATACCAAATGAGATTGCCTCATCCTGTACTCTAGTACCATATAAAGAACTATATTCTAGACCTGTTGGTTGTGTATCTAATTTCTGATTTGTCTTGAATACTTTTAATGCTTGCATCTTAGATGCAGTCTTCAACTTCTTAGTAACAGTATTCTTAGATACTAAAGCAGTTAATGTAACAGTTGCAACTGAACCTAATCCACCAATAGAAATTGACTGGTTATTAGCACCATATGTTGCTGTTAAGTTTCCACCAGAAACCTCAGCATCAAGATCTATATTCTGACCATTAGCCCATACTCCACTACCACCATTAGCTACAATAGTAAGAGTAAAGTTCTCTGAAGACATAGCACCAAATGCTTCATTCTCAGGAACTGTAAATGTAATAGAACCAGTAGTTACCGTTTTAGATGCAAAGTTTCTGTATACAAAGAATGATTCATCGGATATAGATCTCATTGTATCTTCTGGTAAGTCAAAAGATAATTCTCCATTCTGATAATCTTTCTGGAATACGAAAGGACGCATTCTTACAACATCACTATAATCACCATCACTAATAGCACCTGCATTCATTGATGATGCTACTTCAAGTTCTGCTATCTGTGAATCATAATCAAAGATTACATCAGCATCAGCAACAGTTGATTTTTTATTAATCTTAGTTACACCAATGGCTGTTTGATTAACTCTTTCAATACGAAGAGTATTTTTACCTTCAAAGTCAGAAACAGTTGTAGTAATAACATCACCTGGTCTTAGATCATTTTCAAATCTTGTACGGAAACCAGTAATCTCTTGATTAGAACCTTGGTCAATAGCAACAGTTGTACATTCAATTGGTTGAACATCATTAAGTATCCAATTGCAACCAAATCTTACTGCACCACCACCAGTATATCCAAAGGATGATCTTGTATCAGTTAACTGATAAGTATGTGCTGCTTCTAAAGTACCAACATTAAGACCATCATGTTCTAAGATTTCACCAATAGTAAATTTACCTGATACATGCTCTAGCTGAATATAATGAGTTTGGTTGCCAGTATCTGCAACATAACCAAATGCACCAGATGTCTTACCTTGTATTCTACGTCCAGCAGCAATACCTGGAACTGATGCTACAGCAGAATGAACTGCATTGTTAATATTAACAGCAGTAAACATTTGGGCATCAAAAAACCACATATCATATACACCAGCACTAGCTGCAGTACCTGCCTGAGAAGCATTTGATGCTGCTGTAGAAGCTGCTTGTAACTGAATACACCTACATCTACCAATCCTATTACCACCACCAGGTTCATCATTAGTGGAATTTAAAGTCCAAGTATCATATAAATCTAATGTTTGATATCCATCAGTAACACCATCACCAGAAATTTCTGGCCATCCAAAAACATCATAAACCTTTACAAAGTTACCAAGATTGAAATTGACAATTGAGTTATTACTCATGTCAAAATCTCTAGGCTTATCTACATCAACATATTGTGGTGCAATAAATTCTGTGCGATATCCTTTAACATATGCTTTACCTGGAGAAACTTCAATAGCAAGTTTTCCTTCATTAGCTAAATTACCATCAGCAGAAGTTTCATTCAAAGAATATACACCATTATTAAATCCATCATTAAGATGTTCTCTAACTTTTACATCAAAAGTATCAATTACATAGTCTCCAGACTCTTCAAAAGTCCTACGAGCCATCGATCTTTCTAATTCACTATATGCTGTTCTGTTAACAAAATTCTCTACTCTACTCTTATTAATCCTTAATAGTTCAATAAAATCTTTATCAGCATCATCACTAATTAATCTCTTAACAAATTGTGTTTTAATTCTAAATCTATGACCACCTGGTGCGGAATAGTTTGAAGTACCAGCAGCGTTATCATTCAAACTCTCATCATCTTCTGGAGTTATGATAGATTCTAAAACTTCTAAACCAACCCTATAAGATGGATTATTACTATACTGATCTAATAATAAATATGCGGAAGGGACATTTATAAAATGACCTCTAATATAATATACACCTTCACTAATATAAGCAGCAGATCCAACCTCAGTAGCATTTACTGGAAGTAACTGTGCAAATGGAGTACCAATTTCAATAAGAGTCGATCCAAATGTAATCTCTTTATCAGCAATCAACTGCTCATTAATTTGGAAAGTCTTAGATGATGTTGATGATGTAGTATCACCAGAATCAATATACTTAACATATAACGTTATATAACCTTTCTCGGATTCAGTAGCAGAAATACTATAAAGAACTTTTGCCCTAACACCTGTTGTCAAACCTTCAATAATAGATCCATCTAACTGAGTTCTATATGTTTCAACTTCACTACCAAGGAATGACTCTTGAATTAATATTGCTTGTACATTTAAGTCGTAACCAACCTGTCCTGGAATAACCATTGCACCTTCTTTGAAGGTTGCAGTTCCCATAGACTCAATCTGATTCTGCAGAATACTCTGCATTGTTGTAAGTTCCCTTGCCTGTATAGGAAATCCAGGTCGGAACAGCACTCGATAAAAATTCTTATCTTTATCAAAGTCGTCGTAATACGGTGTTACGTTTAAGTTAGTATTTTGTGCCATTCGGTTAGAACTCGATTACGATTTTAATGTCTTCTACTTGGTCGTTTGCACGACTGATTGATCTTCTATTATCTATGTATACAACCTGACCACTATTTGACTTAATCTCTGGTTTAGCATATCCAGAGTTAAATTTCATACCAAGATCATATTCAGTATTGTTAATAGTTCTAGAAGAAGTATTTGGTACAGCAGGGAAGTTAACGTCTGGTTGTCCAGCAGCACCCGAAGTTGATCCACTAATAACATTAGATCCATCAAATTCGTTTTGAGTACCTGTAACTTCAGGGAAAATACCATCAACAGCATTCTGATAATATTTCAGAACTTTAGTTGTAGCATTCCATGAAATAACTCTTGCACGAGAGGTAACATTTGTACCACCAACAACACGTGTCTGGGTGATGATTTCATCAGGAACGTAGTTACCTTGGAATGTTGGTGCAAAAATAACTGCTTTAGTAGCAGAAACCGTTAAATCAGAAATCAACTCAGTTGTACCAAACTTGAGTGGATTTGTGATTAAACCAATACGACGGTAATCATTATCAATAGGGAAGTCACCAGCACCCTCATCATATGAGAGTTTGGCATTAATCATAACTCGGAATGCACCAAGTTCAACAATAGTATCATTTCCATGACCACCTGGAGGAGGAATGATCACATCGACTTGACCACCTTGACCAGTACCAATACCAGTAATATTATCAACAGAAATTTTACCAAAGGTATATCCAGTACCACCAGAAGTAACGGTAGCAGAAATGATCTTACCACCATCAACAACAATACTAACCCTACCGCCAGTTCCATCACCATTAATGGCGACGTTATCGTAAGTGCCGTTGTTGTAACCAGCACCAGCAGCAGTAATAACAATAGTGTCAATTTCACCCTCAACTGCGTTCGTTTTCACTGCGTCATTAGTAAAGACTGGCATATAGTCATTACTAAAAAACTTAAGAACAGATGCAACTGGAATAGTATACATATACTTCCAACGATAACCATCACCAGTTGTAACAATAGAGGTACTAGTACCAGTAGGTTCAACTGTAGAGGGTTTTCCGTTAGGATCGCTAGGAGATGTTCCGTTATAGATGCACTTATAAACTTGATACTGAGAATTTACAACATAAAAATCAGAATCATATAATTTAGTAGCACCAGAGGCAGCAGTTCTACTAGGAGAATAGTCATGTCTGTACATGTCATAGGTAAAACCTAATCCACCAGTAGTTTGTTCTGGGGAAACCCAGTCAATCCTACGAGCAACCTGTACTGTATCAGCAGCAAGAACTCTTTTCAGAGAGATCATATCATCATATGATCCAGAAAATTCTGCAAAAGAATCTACTGCTTGCGGTGGTGAGTTTTCATTGTCCCAACTTTGTGGTCTTCCAATGAATAAGTATATGCGATCACGAGAAGTTCCAGCAGCATCATCACTTTGAGTCGCATCTGGACCTTCAAGAGCTTTTATGAATTTCTGTGCCGAAAATATTCTAAATTGATCAGTTAATAGAGCTGCCATTTCCTAGTGACTATTGTCCTCTTGTTTATTTATGTGTATTACGAACGGAGTTGTGCAGAATACTCAATTCTACTGAGTCTATAAGTAGCACCACCGTTACCCATTATATCTTCTCCACCCATAACTACTTGAGCAGCTGCTCCACTTCCAGTAGAATCACCAACTGCATTAACGAAAGTTACTGTTGGGTGTGTATTATATGTATTGTCAACAGATTGCACAATTCCATAACCACCATTGACAATAGTACATGAAGCAACTTGGTCTTGTGCAGATGTTAAATTAACAGTTGCTGTACATTGTATATCACCAACATTCTCAACTGTTACTGTTGGAACTGCTGTATAGTTAGTACCTGGACTTTGAATTATAAAATCAACCACGGTACTATCATGTGAAAACTCATACAAGTATCCACCTATACCTACATTAACATTACCAGTATTAAATGGAGTTATATCCTGAACTATAAGTGTAGAATTAACTGGATCCCAAGAAACTACAGTTGCTCTAACACCAGAAACAGATCCAGTAACAATTTCGTTAACACCAAAATTCAATCCATTAGAAAGATTAGGATCTAAGAATAATTTTATAAGTGCAGTATGTGGAACACCATCAGTTAAAGTACCTGCATCACTAACTGTAGCATACTTAAATGGCAAACTACCATCTTTAACCTGATCACCAACTTGGAATAGAGTTGTATTTTGACCACCCTGAGTTTCTTCAATACCATACAATGAAGTATGGATACCACCATCAAGACTTATTTGATTTTCATAATCAGTTCCTGCATTAACAAGATCTATAATTCCATCTCCAGCACCATCTAATTCATCGTTGTCTTCAAATTCTTTATCTATTATTTGAGATATTGGTTCTGTTAAAGCTACAATAAATGCACCTTCAGATGAATCTACATCTAAAAGAACATGAGGATTAAATCCACCTGGAGCAGATGCTGCAAGACCAGCATCAAATTGAACAATGGCATCTTCAGTTGATGGTATTCCAGCATCAATAAATGCCAATTCATCAACTTCAAATGTTACTAATAATTCTCTAGTTGTTGGATCCCAGTCATATACCTTTGCAACCTTATTACCTTCATTTTCAATTTTTCTAATAACTCTATCATTAACATTAAACTTATAAGTCGAATTACCCTCACCATCAATCTGTCCAGCATCAAGAACGATTCTCTGATCAAAATTAAAATTAACTCCTCTAGTTAAACCAGAGAATTTACCTTTAGATTTAGCAGTATATGCAATAGTTTCTTTATTAAGTATTAATTCACCAGAACCAGGGAAAGCATCAGTAGAATCGACATACAACTCAGTATCAGATTTTCCTAAATCCTTAACAAGTCCAGTGAGGAAACCAGCAACAGAATTATATGCCTGTCTTGCTCTTGACTTACGTTTTAAGTTAACTAATTTTGTGAATATTACTTTAGGTTGATTAATATATCCGCTACCTGGATCTGTAATTTCAATATCAGTAATAACACCTTGAGAAACTTTTGCTACAGCTTTAGCACCAATACCTCCACCACCATTAATAAGAATATAAGGAGGTTCTTGATAATATTCACCTTCATCTACAATATTAATATTAGTAACTCTACCAAGTACATCAATTTCAGCAGCACCTTGAGCACCTTGTCCTCCACCACCTTCAAAGATAAGTGTTGGTGGTGTAGCATAATCTCTTCCACCTTGTAATAATGATAGACCTGTAACTGTCTGTACAGTTGGTGTTCCTGTAGCACCAGTACCCTCTCCACCCAATATCCTTGCAGTTGCATCACCAAAATAATTATCACCCTTCTTTGTCATCTTAACATAACTGACAGTACCATCAGTATTCAATACAACATCTCCTGCTGCACCATCTGGGAATGTATCTGGTTGAGCAGGGACAACATCACCCTCAAACAATGGAGTACCATACATTGTTGGTCCAATTGCATAAGGATAAGTTGGAACACCACTACTGTTTTCTGTTAAGAAATAAGAATAAGTTCCATTAGGATACTCAGGAGTAACAGCAAATTTACCATTATGTTCATCCAAAGTACCAACAGTAGCATCCCAAATATAATCTTGAACTAAATCTCCAATTACATATCCATCTTGAACTGTTCTTATACCAATACCAGAAGTTGTATAACCAAAGGTATACAAAGCAAGAGGTGCAGTTACAGGTACTTCAAATCTTATTTCTCTTGCAGTAGCAGCATTAAACCCACTAATATAAGCACTATAAGTTACTTCGGATCCTTCTAACCAATAGGTAATACCTGGTCCTTCAAAAAGATATGTTGTATCTGGTGGAGTACCAGCATGCCACCCATCATCAGTAGTAGATATTAATAACTGTTCATTATCATTACTAGAATCATTCTGTTGGAATACATATGTTTTTCCTCTCCATAAACTTAAGAAAGGAACAGTGCTACCATCGATATTAAACTCACCATTAGCAACTGTTACAGCATAAGTTATAGTTTCTGCAGTAACTACATCAGGTCTAGCACCAGCTAATTCATCACCTACTCTGTATCTAAATCCAGTAACTTCTCTTTTAAGACCATTACCTACAGAAGTAATTTCAGCAATTCCACTATCATCATCAGTAACCCAAGCAGCTTTGACGACTAGATCATCTGCAGGAGTAGATCCACCAATTAAATTACCAGGAATAGTAATCTGCTCATCATCGACATAATTATATCCCATATTACCATCTGGTCCAGGTACTGCCTCAGATCCATTACCACCCATAGTAAAACCACTGATGGAACCATCAGCAGCAACAGTAATTTTAGGTTTACCACCAATACCATTAGCAGAAGTCCATGAAGGTTGAACTGTGAATTCATTTCCATCGTTAACATCACCATATACTCCTTCAGGTCTATTTGGATTAGCACCATTACCACTCACATAAGAGGCAGATACAAATGCTCCATCATACTTATGAAGGAGTCTAATTACATCACCAACAGCATATCCACTTCCACCTTCAGCTATACTAATTGAAAGAATACCACCAGGCTGATAAGTACCAATTGCAGTTATATCATAGATCAAACCAGTCCCTGTTCCAGTTCCAGGTCCGTTATTTGTAGTTGGATAACCATTACCAACCTGAAAGAAAAGACCACCGTATTCAGACATAACCTGTGTAGTACCTAGAACACTAGTACCACTTAAATCATATCCATAAGGTCCATAAATTGGATATCCATCAAATGCCATTCCTAATATTTTAGAATGACCATCAGCATGTCGTGAATAATCTATAGTATTAGGATCATTATCATCGCTCTGATAATAGTCTGTAATATAATAATCATTAGGTAAAGGATCATCATCTATTTCTAGATCCAAAGTCATATATCCTTCATGACCTTCATACCCAGACATATATCTGTGATACTTACAGTAATAATATATTCTACTATTTTCATCACCATTCATTATGAATAAAGGTTTAAACTCATTTTCATAATCTGTAGATGGTGCTTCTGTTATTCCTGTACTCTTATAATACAAACTACCACCATTTAACAACCCATCCTGTGTGGTACTAAACTGCATAGGATGTCCATGAGGATGATGACCAGACGGTTGATTAGATGAATCTGATTGATTCCAAATAATTAAATAATTTCTCTGTACCTTAATATTTTCTGGTGCAAAATAATATTGTCCCTCAACAAAAGGACCAAACTCTGTAGAATCTGGACCAAACTCAATATAAAAAATACCGTTAGTTAACGTTGTTGGTGGTTCTAATATTTTAAAACTAAATCCAGTAGATCCTAAAACAACATTATTCTCAGCAAACTCATCAGACCCACTTATATTTCTAACATAGATGTGAGTTATAGTTCCTAAATTATTTCTTACAATCTTTGCAATTTCTGCTTTAGCAGTAGTAGCTATAGCATCTATAGTTCTACCTATCTCAACTACACCTAAAGTTTCATCAACATTACCAACTTCAAACATCAAGTTATCAAATTCTGTTTTGATGTTCCAAGTAAAAGGTCTAATCTTACCCCAATCAAACACACCATTATGTTCAGCAAACTCAGAAATCAATCTAGATGATTGATAATAATAAGTATTACCATCTACTACTGCATCGAAAGAAGTGTTACTTTTAATATGTGAATGTTTAACTGCATCAATTGAAAATCCAGGAGTAGGATTTCCAGCTTGACCCCATTCTGGAGTATGGAGTTGAACTCCATTTGCCATTATACCTAATGCTTTATTATTTTGCTCTTCTCTAGCAACAGGATTCGGAGCATCTTTACCACCCCTAAAAATATAAGTTTGATCAAATGAACGATCTACTAATGATCCACCACTAGTAACTGCACCAAAAGTAGCAGACTTAAAGGTATGAGCACTGGTATTAGTTGCAGGAGCAACACCCAATACTTGTACGGTAATAGTTGTAGATGTTGTAGAGAGAATTGGTATAGCAACACCTGCTACTGGATCAGTTGCACGAGGATATGTATGATCTGTACCGTGATCATCTAAGGCACAAGTAAATGTTAATGAATCAGTTCCAATTTTAATGCTATCACCTGTAGTATAACTATGACTCCCAATGGTCATTTCCATTAAACCAGTAGTAGGATTGTAGTTAATTGCTGAAGGTGTATACTGAGCAAGAGCACCACCAGACCCACCACCAGGAGCTCTTTCTGCTAAAAGGGGTGTTGGTTTTGGATGATTATCACTCTGTATTCTTAATCTATCACTATTAGCAGTGAATAATCCAGTTGTGGGTGAATTGGGATGTGACTGCCATATCCTATTAATATCAAAAGATTGTATGACAGTTGGTGTATCTTGTGTTGGTATTATTTGTAATCTAAGAGGATCATATCCAAGACCTCTTTCTAAAACTCTAACATGAACTATCCTTCCAGATAACTCATCAATAATTGGATATAGAAGTGCTTCCTGTGTCGGAGTACCACAACCAGTAACAGTTAATCTTGGAGGATTAGTTATATCATAACCACTACCACCATCAACTACTTGTATTGCACGAACACCAAATTTTTCATCAAATATGGGTTCAATTACAGCACCGTATCCAGGAACAGTTCTTGTTGACATATCTTATTAACCAACTACGTTAATAGTTCCTTGCATTGCTGCATGGAGTGTACATTGATAATAAAGAGTACTTGGAGCATCCATTGGAACTGTCCAATAAAGAACTGCAGTTCCACTACCAGTCTGACCGCTAGTATAAGGAGTTCCAGTTAAACCTTGAGTACTTTGAATTCTAAATGGGTGTGCAGTTGCTTGGACAGTATTATCAAAAGCATATGTCAGACCCCTCATAACATAAAGAGTTGCATCAGCAGTAGCAGACGCAAATCCAGGTCCAGTAAATGTGTAATCTGATGCACCATTAGCATTCAATTCCCACCATGTAATAGGACTTCTAGTCGCAATCCAATTAGTACCATTAAAGAATAGTGAATCACCTTGAACTGCTCCACTCAAATCAGTATCAGTTAATGCTGATAGCGTAGTAGTTAAAGTACCACTGAAATCTACTGTTAGTGTATCACCAACAACTGTCGTTGTTATATTAGTTCCACCAGCAATAGTTAACGTATCTGCCTGTGCATTTGCTGTTGTAGATCCAGTATCACCATCAACGGTGGCCCATGTATTCAATGATGAAAGACCAGATTCATCATCTTGAGGAGTCCATTTACTAGTTGATGCATTCCATTTTAAAACTTGTAAATTTGTAGGAGCAGCAGTTGTTGTATCTACATCCCCTAATAAATCAATACTAGAATATTCAGTTGCTATCTTTGCTCTAACATCCCCAACACCACCAGTAGTAATATTAATATTCACATAAGGATTATCATCACCATCAACAGTGAAAAAATAACCTCCGTAAGATGCAGCAGAAGGTGCATTTCCTAATGCGGAAAATTCATTCTTATACTTAACTTTGGTTGGCATATCAATAACACCATCCACACCTGCAAAAGTATTAGTAATACCACCAACACCAATAGTTAAATTACCAGTACCATTTGCAGCAATATTAATATTACCATTACTAGAAGAAACTATAGAGTTACCATTAACGTCTAATGATGATGTTAAATTAGCATAGTCAGATGGAGCGAATTGAGATCCATTGTACCTTAATACTTGCCCTACTGCAGGGTTAGTAACATCAACAGTTATATTAGTACCATTACCAATAGCAGAATATATTTCATTAAAATTATCGTTTATCTTGTCGCCTCCACCACGCAGGGTATCCCCTGTGTTATCATTAGCTACCGTACCAAGATTTAGTGATTGTTTGGCCATTACTCGCTACATTTTTTAGTTATTTATGGTGTTTCGGGGTCTACCTCTTCTTCACCGTATAGGCTAAGATCAGGTGCGTTCCAATCAAGAGGAACAGTTGTTTCAACTTCAACTTTTGGATCCTTATATCCAGATCCAGCATTATTCATTTCAACACCTGCAACCCCGATCAATGCTCTGATGTTTCCATCAAATCCAGATATAGAATCGATTCTAACATTCGGTCTAGTTGTATATCCAGAACCACCAGATGTTACCTGAACATCATTGATGAATCCAGAAGTTAAAATTGCAGTTGCTTGTGCATCTTGTCCAAATACAGATCCAAGATAGTCGAAAGTAATTAGAGAGTTTGAAGACTCAATAACAGCAACCTCTCTGTCTGCGGTCTCACCTTGGATGTCAATAAAGTCACCAGGTTCGATAGGTGGAACAACTTCAGCAGCATCAACGTCTGCCTCAGAACCAACGTAGGAGAAAGCAACGAATGTTGATCCCACACGAGGAATTTCAGAGAAGATAATTCTAGAACCAACGATCTCGAAACCTACACCTGGTTCCTGTATAACACCATTCAGAGAAACGATGATGTTATTTTCTGGACGTATAGTTGAAGATTGAACACCCTCAGTTAGAGTTAATGAGTAGAATACATCATTACGCTTAAGGTTGAATGACTGACGTAAGGAGTCGAACTCGAATGAAATATCATCCAACTGTCTCAACTTACCTACGTAGAATCCTGTGAAGGATGCACCTAGTTCTGGTGGTTCTGTGAATTGAATCTGATTAGAGAACGCTGTATATGCGTTAGTACCACCTGGAGGTTGTAGAATACCATTGATGTATACAAGAAGATGTCCTTCTGGATCTGGGAGGTAATTAACACCATTATCAATCGTTAGATTAAATGTATCTTGAACACCATCAAATCCCTTAAACGCTCTCTTAACACGTGCTTTAAGATCAACTTTATTTTGAACTGCTGCCCTATAGTCTCCAGGTCCAATAACAGAATCCTTAAGGTCAAATGATCCTGTAATATCACTTAAATATAATCTCTTGAACTGACCATCTGGACGTATATCCTGTACTAATGCAGCACCAGCACCAGGAGTATTAACTCTGGTAATTACCGATGCATAACCTACAGGGAAGTTACCACCAAGACCATAATCACCTACGAGATCACCATTTGTAATTTGATCTCCTACGAAATCAGCGATATAAAGGAAGTTGTTATCTATATCAACCTCAGTAATAATTCCATAATTATTTTGATCGGCAACACCACCAATAACTTTATAAAGTCTGTTACCAACAGTAAATGAACTTAAATCACTAATAATAGAAATACCAATTCTTACGTATCCATTTGATGCTATTCTGTCACCAACACCAATATCTAAACCATTGTACTTACTTACAGTAATAAATTGTCTAGAAGTTTCTGGATAAACAACAGAAGTTTGTTCAAATGAACCAACAAGAGTTTCAGTATCAACTGTTAGAGTACCACCAGTATTATCAAGAATAGCAGCTTCGTTTCTAAGGAAGTCGGTAGGTGTAGCAGAAGCACCACTTGTATATCCTTTAAACGGTACAGTTGCGTCAAATTCACCATCAAGATCAATAATCTGTATACGATCCTCTATCAAACTAACCTGTGCTGTTGTATTGTTTGTAGAACCAACAACATAGTCAGTAATAGCCCAAGGATTACCAGTAACTTCAATATCTAAGTAATTAAAGTTCTCATCCGAATGAACTCCGTATATAACACCAGTAACTGATGGATCACCATTCTTAGAAACAGTTTCATTCATGACCCAAGGACCATCAACTACATCACCATCAAAACGTAATCTCTGATAGATCTTAACAATCTCACCCTTATTAGGAATAAGAGTTTCTAATTCAGCATAACTGTCACTAGCAGTACCATATAGGTAATCTGATGATTTTAATCCACCACCCAATCCAACTGGTAATTCTCTATTACCATATGTGTAGGTAGGAATTGTAATTCCATTGTTAACTGTAACAGTAGTATAATGAGTATCAATTGCTAATTGCTCACTAATCAAATTAAGATTATCACGTACAACTCTACTTACAGATCTAATATCATAATATCCAGCAGCATCAGTAGAGAAGAATTTCAAATATCCAGCCTCAGGAGATGGACTTGTAAGACCATCAGTCATTGCCTGAATAATATATTCTTCTAATCTAGCTAATGCATATCTCTTAATATTAAACTCACCATCAGCATAGAATATTCCACCACTAACAGAAGTGTATGGATCTAATGTACCCTTAGAAAGTTTTGCACCCCAAGCATAAACACCTTTAGTTCCATCACCACTGTATGATAACTGATTATTTTCATTTGATACGTTAATTCTAGCCTTAAGTTCTGAGAATCCAAATGAGAATGTTGTTGTAACATATGCTCTATACCAACCGCCACCATAAGGAACAGCACCATAAGCATCACCTGATATACCACCTTGAGGTATAAACAGAGTACCTGTATTACCAGTATTCATATTAAGATCAAAGAATACACTTTGTTCTCCAGCAGTTCCATCATCAAGTATGATATGGAATCTTACTTGCTCATATTCTGCCTTCTTAAAGAAGCATGAGAATGTATATTGCTGATCATCACCACCAGTTCCTGATCCACCTTCATCAAAGCTATTTGTAGTATCATCAAATGTAATATTACCATCATCCCATGTATCATATGCAGTTAAGTCGTATATTCTATCAACGGTATGCTCACCACCAGCACTAGAAGAAATTAACTTAGAAGCAGTATTACTGCTATCTGGTGCTTCTGTAAAGTTATCACTAAATCCAACTCCAGTACCTGTCCAATTAGGTACGAACAATTCTGGATTAGCAAATAAGTTAATACCAGAAACTTGACCAGTTATATTTGATGTAATATTTCTAGCAAAAGCTATTGTCCTTACATTACCTGGTGCATTAAACCAAGTGTAACTAGTACCAACACCATTTACAGAAACAGTTGCTAATGCATTAGATTTTGTTCCAGTTAATGAAGTATTAGATATCCAAGGAGTTCCTACAAATTCACCAACAACTAAGAATTTAGTGTCTGAATTATATTCTAGAACCTTAGCAGATCCCTTATCAGAAGTAATTAATTCACCAACTTCAAAACTTCCAATAACACTTTCAATTGTTATATTATAAGCAATAGAAGAATCACTGATATCTGTAGTTAACAAATCATGACTCATATTAGTGATAATACTATCAACCCAATCATTATATTGCCAAGTATTAAGACCAAACTGTGCATTAACTAGAGTTGTAATTTCTTCCTTATAATATCCTCTATTATAAATGAGGTTCTTAGCAGCACCCCTCATAGGTCTCTTACCTGGAACAATGAGATTAATTGCAGTATTAACTAATTCTTTAATCCTAGTTCCAACTACTGTCATATCAGTAGGTGTTTCACTATCAGTATATGGATCGTCAAATGAATGTACATAAGCATAAAGAGGATCAACTGATGAACCACCTCTAATTCTTAACTCACCTTTGACAGCATGCTCACATAAGAATCCTAATTGCTCTATAGCATAAACTGTTGCTAGAAGCTCATCTTCAACATTGATGATTTGCATCTGAGAAGACAAGTAGTATTCCATTGCAGCAACAGTACTATTATTACCACCAGTCTGTAAGTCAGATATTATACCCAATATAATAAGTTTCAAATCTCTTTGACATGTACTTTCTCCACCTGGTTCTGGATAAGAGAAAGCAAACTGTTGGGAAGTATCCAACATGTAAGTAAACTCTGCTCTTGTTAAACCAGTAATTTCAGATGAAATACCATCTCTATTAAAGTAAAGTCTATCAGCAGCAATTGCAAAATCAGCATTTGTAGGAGCAATAATATCATTTGCAATAGTTACTAAGTTATCAATAGCATCAGTAACGTTTGCACAATCTCCAGGAGCAGTTACCGCATCAGTAACAGCAGACTGGAATGTATGTAATGAAGTGTTAGAAGAAATTCCAACATTAACAGTAATTGTAGTTGCTGTTACATCAATAATTTCAATATTCTGTAAATGTACAGGGTCTGTACTTCTAGGATATGTGTGGTTGCCACCAGCAAGAGCACAAGTGAATGTTAATCCATCAGTTGCAATTCTTATCTTTCTACCTTTGACTAAAGTATGAGAACCAATAGTTAATTCTAATTCACCTGTTGTTGGCTCATAAGTTGCTCCAGTTGGAGTAAATGATTGAGAATTAGATTGTGTGATTCCCCAAGCACCAACAATAATCTTATCAGTATTACCTGTTGTTAGATCACCATTAACTGCTTGCTTCATATAGAATGCAAGACGCTCATGGGCATAAGCAGACTGGAATACTTGTAAGCGAATATGTAGTAGAATATCATTAGTACCAAGATATCTCTTAGCAACATTCACAGTATTAAAATTACCACCATCTCTAAGATCTTTAATAAACTCTTGAAGAATTAACGCTAGGTCAGTCTTACACTGTAATGTACCAGCACCACTTCCATCAAAGTTTCTAGGCATATCCAAAGCAAGATCTGGATAACGCTCTAACATATCATGAGATGCTTTATCAACAATAGGACCAGCATTTAACTGAACTAAATTAGCAGCATCTATAAATCTATACTTACCTGCAGCACCAATCTGATTAGTAAACATGATATCTTCTGTACCATCATGCCAATTAATTGGGAACTCTTCTTCATAGTAAGAGTATATTCTACCACCAAGGAATTCGTGTGGAGGTGAATACTTAACAAGACTGCCAAGATAATCAAGAGGTGGATTCTGTATTGCAGCATCTAACGTATCTGTAACAATACTAATTAAGTTCTCTATAGTTGTTTGTACATCAGTACAATCAGATGTATTGTAATTAAGAACCTTAATTCCATTTGCAGTTGTTTGTGCGAAATTATGTATTGTCAATTGATGCTTAACTGCTCCAGGATCACAAGATACAAATGTGTGTGATGCTTGTGGAGTGTATGAAACAGTATTAGAACCTTGGTTACCTACAAATGTATGTGTGTAATCACCACCAGTAGAAATAACTGCTCTAGTAATACAATTAGCAATTGTAGAATGGTATGTATGTGCAGTTATATTGGTAGAAGGAGTTACATCTAATACCTGTATATCGAATGTATTAGTTTGTACATTTGAAATTGGAATATACTTACCACTAATAGGATCAGTAGAGCGTGGATATGCATGAGTTGTTGCATAATTATCATGAGCACAAGTAAATTTCAATCCACCATCAGCAATCTTAATATGCTCACCGTTAACAAATCCATGATTGGCAACGGTTATAGTAATTACACCAGTAGTAGGATTGTATGATGCAGTAGAAGGTGTATATGTATTATTTGCATTCTGGAATACATGAGTTGTTGTATTACTTGAAGTTCCTACATCAAGTGTAACAGTTGTAGGAGTTACGGCAGTAATATTAACTGCTGTATTCCATGCAGGGTCATTACCAGATGCACCATTTTGACCATTTGCACGAGGATATGAGTGATCAGAACCTTGACCATCTTGATCGCAACGGAATACAAGTGAATTATTAGCAATTCTAACTGCTGTACCAGCAGTTAAACTATGGTTACCAATAGTAACAGTAAGAAGTCCAGTTCCAGGAACAAATGATGCGTCAGTTACATCATATCCCTTAATAGGAGATTTACCAACATTAACTGTAATTACACCACTCTGTCTTCTAAGACCTTTAGTAGAAGCCTTTTGGAATACGTGTGTTGTAGTATCAGTTGAAGTACCAACATTAATTTCAAATGTATCATTAGTCTTATTGGAAATTGGTAACCATCTACCACTAGCATAATCTGTAGATCTTGGATATGCATGATCAGTACTATTACCATCAAGCAAACATCTCAATGTCAATGATTCATCAACAATCTGAACATAATCTCCATTAGAGTATCCGTGTGCAGGTACGGTTAGAACCATCAAACCAGAACCAGGAGTATACACTGCATTGGTTATTGTTGCGTGTGTATGACCTACATGAGTAATTGGAATAGACTTATTATCTCCATATGGATCTGTTGAACGAGGATAATCCTTATTAGAACCATTACCATCCATTCCACATGTGAATCTTAAACTACCATTTGCAATAGTAACGTTTGCACCAACTCTCATACCATGCTGACCAATTGTTAAAGTCATCTCACCAGTCTTAGCATCATAAGATGCATCAGAAGGTGTGAATGTTTGGTTTGCTTGTGCAACACCTACATTAAGACTAATTGTATTAACTGTGGTTCCAAGAATCTTAAGTTTCTTTCTTGCTGCACGAACATCATGTCCTGGACGTGGATAAGACTTAGTAGTCTGATTGTCATCCATTGCACAAGTAAATTTAATAGAATTATCTTCTAATATCACATAATCATCTTGAGTTAATGGATGTCCCTCAATAGTTAATATTAATATACCAGTAGAAGGATCGTATGTAGCAAAGGAAGGTGAATATGCAGTATAATTTCTATTATCACCAAAAGTAGTACTACCCACATTTACAGTAAATGTATCAGCAGTGTAATGAGTAATAGGTAATGCAGACTTGTATGCTGGATCTGTTGTACGAGGATATGGATGAGTAGTTTCAGCACCATCCATATCACAAGTAAACTTAAGTGCATCAGGTAAAATTTCTATTGCCTGACCTTGCTTATAGATTCCATTAATAGTTGCAGATTTAAATGTATGGTTATAAACACCACCTGTCATAAGAACCGCCCTATGAACACCACCTGTAGATGCAGATACAAATGTATGAGCATCAGTATTGGTAGAAGGTGTAGAATCTAATACCTGAATAGTAAATGTATCAGTCGTTACATTATCGATAGGTACATACTTACCGCTAATTGGATCAGATGATCTAGGATATGATTTATCTGTTGCACTACCACCGAAACTACAATTAAAGACTATGGAATTATCATCCATCATAATATGATCACCAGCTTCCATTCCATGATTAGGAATTGTAAGGGTCATCACACCTGTAGTTGGGTTGTAAGCACCATCAGTTACTGTATAAGCACTAGGAGAAACAAACTCATGTCTGTATATACCACCAGCAATAACAGCATTCTTTCTAGCACTAGCAAATGTATGAGTGTGATTTCCACCAGTTCTCAAAATACCTCTAGTGATACTATTAGAAACAGCAGATACGAATGAATGAGCGTCAGTGTTTGTAGAAGGTGTTGCATCTAATACTTGTACATCAAATGTATTGGTAGAAACATTAGAAACAGATAACCATCTACCACTAGCAGGGTCAGATGATCTAGGATAATCCTTCTGTGCAGCAGTACCAGATGCACCACCAAATGCACAACTTAACTTAATAGCACCGTCATCAATCATAACTTGCTCACCATTTGCCATATTATGATCATTGACAGTGATAGTCATGACACCTGTAGTTGGGTTGTAAGCAGCATTAGTAGGTGTTAACTTAGTTGCAGCAACATAATTATGAGTAGTTGTGTCAGTTGATATACCAACATTCAAATTAATAACACCAGTTTGACTATGAAGACTACTATCTAAAGCAGATACAAATGTATGTGTCGATAGATCACTAGACTTACCAATATAAACATCGAATGAATCTGCTAAAACATTACTTAATGGTAACCACTCATCGAATGATGGATCAGTTCTTCTTGGATATGAATGCTCACTAGCACCATTATCCTTACCACATGTAAATGTTAATGCGTTTTCAGCAAGTTTGATGCATGAATTTGCTTTGGTTAATCCATTAGCAACAGCAGATACAAAAGCATGTGTAGTTGTATGTGAAATTGGTGCAGGACCAAACATGTTACCAACATTAACTTCAAAGAAGTTTGTGCTTACATTGAATATTGGTAACCATCTATTACTTGCAAAATCAGATGCTCTAGGATAATCATGATTACTTGCATTACCATCCTTAGCACATGTAAATCTTAAAGATCCATCAGCAAGTTTAACTCTATCTCCTTCTTGGAAACCATGACCATTGATAGTAAGTTTCATTACACCAGTAGAAGGTGTAAATGTTGCAGCAGTTACTGTGTGGTTAGTTGATAATGCAAATCCATGATTTACCAACTGAATATTCATAACACCTGTAGCAGGAGTATATGTTGCTAAAGTTGGTGTATGTGCATTAGTTCCAACAGATGTAATAGGAACAGGTTTGTTATATGCATAATCAGCACCACCAGGAGCATTAGAACCTGATGCTCTAGGATATTTCTTCTCAGTAGTATTTCCATCACCATTAAAGTCGCATGTAAAGGTCATAGACTCTTCACCAATCATCACAGTTTCATTTGTTCTGTATATTCCATTAGTAGAAGCAGTTACAAATGTGTGATTATAATCACCACCAGAAATTACTGCTTCTGAAGATGTACCACCAGTCCAATTATGGGCAGTTACATCAGATGAAGTACCAACATTAAATGTTATTGTTGTTGCACTCTTAGCAGTAATTACTACAGGAGTTCTCCATGCAGGGTCAGCAACACCAGCATTCTGTATAAATCCTGTTTCTCTAGGATATAATTTAGAAACTGTATCTCCATCAAGACCACAACTAAATGAGAATCCATAATCCTTAAGCATTATTGGCTCACCAACTTCAAGAGTATGGGATCCGATAGTTGCTTCAATAAGACCAGTAGCAGGATCATATGTTGCAGTTGTTACATCGTGTTTTACGAGAGGTGAAGCACCAACATTAACTTTAAATGTATCAGTTGTTATTCCTACAACTGGCAACCACTTATTGAATGATGGGTCTGTAGATCTTGGATATTGCTTATTAGTTGCATTACCATTCATTGTACATGTGAATGTAATGCTATTTTCTGCAAACTTAATGTAATCACCAACAGAGAATCCATGATTAGCAACACTAACAGTCATAATACCTGTTGATGCCTCATATGATGCAGTTTCTGCTGTATACTGAGATCCACCACGAAGGTAATGATTTCCAATACTCATTGTCATAGAACCAGTACCAGGGTTATATGACACTGATGATGGGTTATGTGAAACAGTAGGTGACTTACCAACATTAACTGTAATATATCCAGTTTGTACTTTCAAACCACCAGAAGTTGCAGTTTGATATACATGTGTTGATGTGTCAGAAGACTTACCAACATTAAGAACAATAGTATTAGCATCTGGTGCAGATGTAATAGGAATCCATTGCTGATGAACAGGGTCACTTACTCTTGGATATGTGTGATCAGTTGCTTGTGCATCTTTATCACATCTAAATGTAATTGAATCATCATCAAATTTAACTGAATCTTTTGCTCTCTTCAAACAAGTTGAAGTAGCAGAAATAAATCTATGATCACTTAAATCTGTAGACTTACCAATATTAACTGTAAATCTATCTACATGTACATTCTGTACAGACAACCACTTCATACTAGAAGGATCTGATGCTCTAGGATATGTGTGTTGTGATTGATGATTATCCTTAGCACAAGTAAAGGTTAAGCAATCATCATCAAGTAGAACTCTATCACCATTATCAAAACTATGACCAACAATAGTTAACTCCAATTCACCAGTAGCAGGGTTATAAACTGCATCAGTTGGTGTATGTGTTGTAGCAGGATTAAGATTATGTCCAGTAACAGTTAGACTCATCTGTCCTGAAGTTGGTGTATAAACTGCTCCAGTTATAGTCTTACTTGTCTCACCAACATCAGTAATATTGAGTGCATGCTTACGAGATGGATCAGTTAATCTAGGATAACTATGAGATGTTGCATTACCATCCATAGAACATGTAAATGATAATCCATTATCCGCAATTTGTATTGTTTGATTCTCTAGAAGGTTATGTATTCCAACATTAAGAACCATATCACCAGTAAGAGGATCATATGTAGCACCAGAAACATCATATCCAACTCTAGGTGACTTACCAACATCAAATGTTATACTTCCATCTCTCTTAGTAATTCCATTTGTATAAGCTGATTTGAATATATGTGATGAAGTATCAGGAGAAATTCCAACATTAACATCAAATGTATTAGCACCTACATTAGATACTGCTAACCATCTTCCATTATAAGGATCTGTTGATCTTGGATATGAATGCTCAGTTTCTTGATTATCTAACTGACATGTAAATGTTAATGAATTAGTAGCAAGTTTAATTCTATCCCCATTAAGAAGTCCATGTTTATTAGCAACAACACCATTAGTAAGAGCACTATGGAAAATATGTTCATAATCACCACCAGTGTGTATACATCCAGTAGTAGCACCAACCCAAGTATGAGCATCAGTGTTAGTTGAAGGAACATTCTCTAGAATCTTAACAGTAATAGCATTAGTAGTAGCTGATTCAATCTTTACTGCAGTATCATAGAATGGGTCTGTAGATCTTGGATAAGACTTCTTAGCAGCATCACCACTAGCACCACCAAATCCACAACTAAAGGTTAATGATTCTTTTGCAATCTTAATACTTGTACCAGCAGTCAATCCATGAGGAGTTGCAAATTCCAACGTCATCATACCTGTTGTTGGATTGTAGATACCATTATTAGGTGTTAATTGAACTTTAGGTGAAATACCAACATTAACTGAGAATGAATGTGTCTGAACATTAGTGATAGATAACTGAAGTCCTCTCTTAGGATCAGTGGTTCTAGGATAAGCATGAGTACTATAGTGATCATCCATAGCACATGTAAATGTTACAGCACCATCTTCTAATCTTATAGTATCACCAGCTTGCAATCCATGATCAGGAATGGTTAAATTCATCATTCCATTAACAGCATTATATGTTGCATCAAGAGGAGTGAATGTCTTACCAGCAGTAATCTTCATTACACCTGTTGTAGGTGTATAGTTAGCAAATGATGCACTTAGTTGCTCACCATCATATGCAATTGGAGTAGGCTTACCTGCAATTGGATCTGTAGTTCTAGGATATTTCTTAACAGCTTGCAATCCGTCACTTGTACATCTAAAGTAAATCGAATTAGGTGCAATCTTAACGTTAGTTCCTGGAGTTAATATATTATCACCTATCTGCAACTTCATATGACCAGTAGATGCATCATAAGATCCACCAGTAGGATTGAAGACTAATAGAGGTGATTTACCAACATCAAGATCAAAAGTATTTGTTTGTGCATTAGAAACAGTTAACCAACCAGCAAGTGCTGGATCTGATGCTCTTGGATACTTATGCTCAGTCTTATGACCATCCATATCACAAGTAAAGGTTAATGACTCTTTCTCAAGCATTACCTTGTCACCATTCTGGAATAAGTGACTTGCAGATGTTACAGAAAGAATTCCAGTTTCAGCATTATATGTTGTACCATTTTGTACTGTTACTGCTCTTCTACCAACTAATCCATGACCTACCTCAGTAAGTGTTAAATTCCCAGTATCTGCATCATAAGTTGCACCAGTAGGTGTCTTATAAGTAAATGACGTTGTAGAAGAATCAGTAATAGTTGTATCAGTGTATTGCTTTAATCCATGATCACCAACTGGTTTCCACTCACTATTAGTAACAATAAACTCTAACATTTGATCGAGTTTATTATAAGCCCAAATAGTTTCTCTAACTTCTGTTTCTATATTAAGTAGTTTTACATTTGCTGTATCAGCTCTATCAATATAGTATGAAACGGCAAGCCAAGTCTTATTGTTACCACCATTACGCATATCTGCTACGATAGATCTACAGATATCTTTAACATCATCCTCACAATTAACATCCCCACCAATAACAGTAAAGTTAGGGAACTTCTGATTAATCATGTATACAACTTCTTTCGCAATAAATTCTAAGTTCTTAAGAATTAATTGTCCAGCATTATTGTATCTGTGGCTATTCTTAACAAATCCTTGTTGAATTGCTACACCAACATTAACTGTAATTGTAGTAGCAGTTACTGCAGTAATTGCAATTGCAGTATCATATACAGGGTCAGTTATACGTGGATAAGTATGCTGAGTAGCATTATTATCCATTTCACAAGTAAATGTTAATGAATTAGGAGCAATCTTAACAGTATTTGATGTTGTGTAACTATGAGATCCTATAGTTAATACTAAATCTCCTGTTAAACCATTGTAAGTAGCATCAGTTACATCTTTTTCAATTATACCTTGTTGAATAATAACAGCACCACTTACAGTACCACCAGTATAAGTATGCTTACCAATATAACGTCTAGAAGCTACAATAGGATCATTATTGAAGTATTCCTTATTACTAAATGATTCTCCACCAGACCAATCATCAACAAACTTATCTCCATCAGAACTATCAAAGTGTAATAACACCTTAGTATCAACATCACCTTGATGAATACCTGCAGGAGGAGTAAATGCAGCAGTATATCTTGCTACATCAGAAATTCTAAACTCATCAATATATCCAGCAAATGAATTGGTTGCTGCATAACTAGATCCAATTCTAATTGGTCTAGCAACATATGTACTACTATCTGTACCAGATCCTACTTCAACCCCATCAAGGAATAACTTAACTGTTGTTCCAGATCTACTTACAGCAATATGATACCAAGTATTATTAGTTGGAATTACAGTAGCACCAGAAGTTACAACATCAGAACCATTAACATTGTAACGAATCTGAGCACCATTTAAATAAATTCTACCAGAGATTTCAGGATCAGATGTTCTAGTATCATAAATTTCAGCAAGACCTGCTAATGCAGCAGTATCTGGTCTGCACCAAAATTCAATAGTATATTCACCTGTACCAAAAGCCATCTCACTTGTAGATGCAACACTAATATAATCTCCAGAACCATCTAATTGAAGTGAAGTATCACCAAACTTCTTCTGTGTTGAAGAAATTTTAGCATCATTTGCAAAGTCAAACTCGAAATAATCTTCACCATTTGACTTACTTCTACCTATTTTACCTAAGTAAACAATTCCTCTTGCTTGATTATATCCAATAACTTCTGCTTTAGTATCACGAGTTCTAATTATTTGACCTGCATTAAAGAATCCTTCACCCTCTTTATCATACATTGATATCTTTCTAACTCTACCATCTTCACCAGCAGTAAATTCTCCAGTATTATTACCATATTCTATCTTATAGTTACGAATATCTTCACCAATTTGTAATGTTCCTACTGCATTAGAATAAGGAATGATATAGTTACTAACTATCTCATTTGATGGGAAGTTAGTGTTATATGCAGTTGCATTATCAGTGAAATCAACAATACTAATCTGAGACTTAGAAATATCATCTATAACTACGTTTGGATAAGATGTAGATGTAATTCTGTTGAATAGTAGTCCAAAGAATGAAGATCCAGGAGAAATATCAACCTGACCAATAAACTCTCCAGTAACAGGATCTTGATACACACTAGCAGTTGTAACTCTAGATACAGTACCAGATTTAGCACCAATAATAACATCATTCAATTGAATATTATAAAGACCTGGTGTAGACTGATATGTACCAGCAGTCTTACTTAATGTAAGAGCCTCAGTAACATTAATATCAGTACTATACATTGGAGAACCCTCTTGTTGGGCAGTTGCCTGAGTTCCTAACGTACCCCTAACTACAGTTAATGTTGTGGAATCAAATCCATCAACAACTGAGAGTACTTCCATAATTTCAGCACCAATTCTAAATCCATCATTAACTGCCACATCTATGGTTCCAGCAGGAAGTGGTCCAGTACCATCAACAGGAACTACTTCAAATTCAGTAGTAGAAGGTCCAATAGCATAACGTAAATCACAAACTGGAGATTCAGCACCAGTTTCTAAGTTAATTTGTTCAACTTTAGCAGTATCACCTTGAAGATTAGTAACTGTTTCTCCGTAAATATACAATCCAATATTAGAAACAGCTGTAATATCAACTAGATTACCAGAGAATCCAGTTGCAGAAACAGTACATAATTCACCAGGAATGAATGTACCTTCATCCATATATCCACTGATAATAGTACCAGTAACTGAAGTTACAATCAATCTAGCTTGTGAGCTAGTACCAACAAGACTATTACCAATAAGAGGGTAAATACCACTTTGGTTAGTCCATGTTAAATCCCATGTTTGAATTTGACTAATAGTAAGATTAGCATATTTAACACTAGCAGGTGGTGAAGGTGGTTCAGAGAATACTATAGAATCACCTTGTATCTGGAATGCTGTATTTGGATTTTGTACAATACCGTTAAGAACAATCATTAACTGGTTTGCATTAGCAACTACAGTTCCACCTTCAACTGTTAATGGGAATGCAATTCTTTCACCATCAAATAAGTGATCAATATTATCAACACGTTGAACAACAGAAGTTAGGATATTCTCAGAAGATGTCAATCTCTTTTGACGGAATAAAACTTCAGTATTATTAAATTCTGAATAAATTGGCTCAACTAGAGCAAAACTTTGAATATTAGGAACAACTGCTTCTTGAGCAAGTTCAACTGATTTAGTTAACTGGAAGAATGTCTCCTTATTAGGAATTTGACCATATTCATTTAAGTTTAACTCACCAAACACCTTAAACGATGCAGGGTGAACATTTCTGATTAGAATTTCTTTCCACTCACTAATAGAAACAGCAGACTTAACAGCATAAGAGAAGTCCTGATAGTAGTAAGAATCTTGAATCTTCTGAATGATTTCAGATGGCTTACCAACATCATCGATAAATTGACCAGTAGTTTTAGTAATAGAACCAATATCTAAGACACCACGAGCAACTTTAAGATCACTAATAATACCAGAAGACTTAGAAATAACACCAGTTATTCTTTCACTCTCTGCAAATACACCATCATGATCAACAATCTTAAGGATTCTAGGTCCAACTTGCCAACCAGAGTTTGTAGAAACATATCCAGTTGCAGTAGCAACTTCTAAAGATTCTCCTTGATAAACCAATTCACCTTCTAAGAAAGTAGATGTGATAACATTAGCTTCAGCAGCACCACCGAAAGATTCAGTTAATACACTCTGACGACCTTCACCAGCATTAACAAATGTAAGTGCGTCACCAAGTTCTGCGTTAGCTTCAGTAATAGCAATTTTTAATTGATCATCTTCTAGTGAATTTGCTGAACCAGAAATAGCATAGTAAGTAGTAACTCCATTAAGACGACCAGTAGCACCAGCAGATAGTGGGAAATCAGCCCCATCTCCAGTATCAGTCACTGCCAATGAAAGTTCAGCACCATTAGGTATTCCATGAGGATATGCAAATTGCAATAAACCTAAGTCTAAGTTAACAACATAGTTGAAAGAAGATCTTAAACTAACTTGTGGTGTAGAAGAATATCCAGCACCAGGATCTTTAACAACAATGTTATCCAATCTACCATTCTTAATAGATGCTTCTGCTTGAGCACCAAATCCACCACCACCTTGAATTATTACAGTAGGTGCTAATGAATATCCAGAACCTGGATTTGTAACGGTAATACTTTCAAGAATACTTGTAGAAGTTAACTGAGCATTTATTGGGAATGTAATCTCAGGACGTAAAGTATAGTCATGAGGATAATCATAACCAAAGTTATTATTCTTAAGTTTCTTAATCTTACCAACTTTATCACCTTTAGTGAAAATAGATGCTTCAGTACCAAAAGGAGGAATAACAACAGTTAATTCTGCACCAGATCCTTGTAATCCAGGTCCAAGAATACCATCAATTGATTCAATATCAATATAAGCAGTGGTATATGCTTTACCTGGAGAAGTAACAACTACTTCTTGTATCTGACCTGGAATTGTAATACCGTCTTCATCCGATCCATCATTAACTAAAATACTAACTAAACCACCTTCACCATCACCTAATATAGGAACAGAATTATAAACACCAACAGCATATTCAGTACCTGGTTCATTAATTTGAACTCTTTCTATATTTCTTGTTGATTGTATATCTGTAACAATAGGTAATTTGGTATAGAATCCGCCAGGATTAACTATACGAACATCTGCTATAGATCCAACTGCTTTTAGAGAACTTGTACTGTAAGATGCCTGATTTACATTTGCATTTCCTTCAGGTTCATTAGCAAGAAGGAATTTGAATACATCTGCACCTTCGGTAATAGTTGCACCAGCAGTACTTGAAATTACAAAATTACCCTTATAAGGAGAATCTGTAACATCAAGATAACTACCTGCAATCACAGGAGAATCATCTCCAGTTCTAGAAGGATCGAAATAATATGAAATATTAGTAACAATATCTGGATCAATTTTTAACTTAACTGTAGGTGTAGGTTGTCCTTGACCAGTTACACCTGGAATACCAATTCTTTCAATAGAGTTGAATGAATATTCCAACTTATAAAGATTATCCTTAGAGAATGATAAGTTACCACCAACCATTGAAGAGTGACTTAGGTCAAACAAATATTGATGACCATTGTACATCTTTAAGACAGGAGATTTAACAAATATATTAACATTAGCTGCTATTGTAGAAGGAGAAGTTACAGCAGCTTGATTTAACTTATATGTAAATTCTAACGGGCTAATAACACTATCAACTGGGAAAGCACCATCATATTCATCATAGGTAGTTCCACCAGATTCTTGTGCTGGATTACCATCAACATATATCATTTCACCAGTACTTAAGTAATGACTTGTAGAGGTAATACAGTATACTTCATCTGTATTAGAAACAGAACTAACTTGAAGAATCTTTGTTAAATTAGCAGTTAAAGTGATCTTAAGAACACCTGCCAAATTGGTAATCTGACATGTGCTATAAGCAGTATTAAATGTTATATCACTAGAAGTAATATCAACAACAGATCCAGGAATATATGTAGATCCACCTGAAACTTCATCTATTCTAATTGAATAGTCATTTACATCAAATTCCTTTAATTTTGCAAAATCATCTAAATTATTAGTTCCACCAACATCAGAAGGTGCATCAAAAGTAGAAAGATCTATATCAAATGTTCCTGGAGTTGTGTTATTAATCTCAGTAAACACATAATTCTTAATTTCATTAACATCATTTGGAAGAGGACCAATAATACCATAACTATCTTGCTCACTGAATTGTTGTGTAATTAATTCACCATTATCCAAATCATCAGTCCAAGGATTGTGAATAATAGCAAGATATAATTTATTAGCAGAATTATCCTTTTTAATAATATAACCACTATTAATAAACGTGCCGTTAGGATTTTGAAGTACTAATTTAGCACCAACTGTAAAATCAAATGACTGATTTAAAGTAAGTTCTTGTATGTTATTAATAACAACTGTGGATGTAGGTTTAATATAGTACCTATCCTTAACAACAGCAGATACCTTTAATTTTTGAGATCCTGGAGAAGGAACAGTTGAAGTTCTAGCACTCCAAATATCAGCAACATAAGTTAATGCCTCTGTATCCTGAGACATAGTTGTTGTAGCATCATCAAAGTCTAATGATTGGAAACCTGCTTCTGCTAATTCAAAACCAGTACTACCAATACTTAAAGTAGTTCCAGTAACAGGAGCAATATCTGCCCTTGCAAATCCAATCTGTGTATTTGTTTGTAGTCCTTGATCACCTAAACGATCCGAATCAGCATTTTTATCAATTTTTAAACCAAAACCAATATAATCTTCAGATTCATATCTTCTTGTTTGAGCATCAAACCAAGCAGTATCTGTCCAAGAATAACCAAAACCAAACTGAGATGCTTGTGGAAGTCCATTTATATCAGCTGGTGAAGTAGGAGTTATTGCTCTATTCTTTAATTTAACATCATCAAGATAGAATTGACCTTGTGTATCTTTATCAAAGTCATTAATACCAGCACCAAATCCAGGTCCAACACCAAAGTATAGATCCTTACCAGCAAATGATGTATTTGATATAGTTCCACTAGCTACTTGAATGCCATTAACAAATGACGAGAATAAATTCCCAGACTTAGTTATTGCTACAGAAATCCAAGTATTATTAAGCATTACAGAAGAAGCACTTGAAATGGCAGTAGCATTAACAAGTTGAGTTGAACTATTAGCAATTGTTAAATCTAAACCACGACCTGTACCAAATCCCAACCAAAGACCACCAGTAGGATCCTGAGAACTACCAATCTGACATAAAGTCATTAAATTTTGACTTAAACTAAATGGAAGACCAGAATCTCCATCGATGTATACCATCATCTGAATGGTAAAGTCTCCATCCAATGTAGTACCCAATTCAGAAGAAGATGCTTTAATATGACCATTTTCCCAAGTAGTTTGAGTATTAGCTGGTACATTACATCCATCAATCTTTGCTACACCACTCACATAACGTATAGAATTATTAGCACTTTGATCTGTAATAGTATAATGAGAAGCAAGATCAGTAAGAGGAGATCCACCACCATCAAAATCTAAAATAAACTCATTTCTATTCCATTGAGTTTGACCGTAAATGTATACATCACCAGATACATCTACAGCAAGTGCTTTTGCAGTAATACCTTCAACTTGATTCTGATTAAACTCATTTGTACTATGCTTCTTCATAGTACCATCATAACCAATCTTAACAGTTCCTACAGTTGTTTTTCTAGTAACTTGATCATCTTTTGTATATGCAACATTAAGATCACCAAATATATCAATAATAGAATTATCAACCAGAGTTAATTCTCTACCAGTAGCAAGATAACGATAATTCCAAATTATATTACCATCAGTATTTAATTTACCTACCCAGAAACTATCTTTAGTAGTATCATCAGACTTAAGTCTGCAAGTTGCAGTAATATAAAATTCATTAAATTCATCTATTGTTAAACTAGTGTTTATGAAAGAATAAACTGTATTACTTAATTCTTTTATCCAATCTATTGTTATTGCATTAATACCAATCGTTGCTTTACCAAAAGCTACATTAATATCCTTAGAATCTGGACCAGAGGCAGTTTCCATAATGAAATAGACACTATCCTCAATGATTATCATATCCGTCAATCTTTCGGATAAAGTACCAGATGCAATCTTTCTCTTAACAGCAAAATTACCTGTAGTGTCAATAGATGCTATAAAGGCATCATCAGGGTTTAATGAGTTTGTATTTGTATAACCACCAATAACATAACGAATATCAGAGTATTTCTCAAGACAAGTAACATAATCTGCACGATTAGCACCAGATATACCAGCATATCCCTTTTGGAAATCTAGAGTAGCATCTAATCCATCTTCGGATTGAGTATACTTACATAGAATAATATCTGGATTATAAACATCTAAAAGGTTTGCATTTGGTCTATTATTACCTACAACCCATATTTCATCATTAGTAAATGGATTTTTATTGACATATAACTTTTGGAATTCTGTATAATATTGACCATCTGTACTTTCTAATGTTCTTTCCCATTCTTTAACACCTAAAGCAGAATGCTTAGATATAAATGCAACTGTATTTCCAGTAGCATCTTTTGTTTTACCACAATAGTATGTCTCTTTTTCTTCATTAACATAGACATCATTAACAGAAACATAATTATTATTTGATATCGTTGTTACAAAATAATCTGCTTTTTTGAAAATCTGTGGATGACTTAATATAACACGAGGACTTGTTGTGTAATCTGATCCAGAATTAATAATATTAACAGTATCAATAGATCCTACAGAACTAACTACTGCTTCTAACTTACCAGATTTACCATCTCCATCAATAATAATTGTTGGTGGAATCTCTTCATCATATCCAGAACCAGATTGTTCAATTACAATAGACTCAATACCTTTAATCTGACGAACAACAAAAGTTTTGTTCGTATTTTGCATTATAGGAGTATAATCTACGAATACTTCATCACCAGCAACTAAATTATGAGGAACATTAGTGTCTAAAACACCATAATTCAATCCATTAACATTCTCAAAACTATAAGAATCTATAGCTTCACCCTTAATTCTAGAAATACGAGCAGAAACACCAGCTCCATCAGTACCTTCATTATCAAATGTAAGTATATCATCAACCTGATAGTTCTTACCTGGGTTTTCAATAGTAAATCCAGTTACTGAAGCATCTTCAAACTTAGTTATAGTTTCAACTTCAATATCAACTTTAGAGTCAAACTTAACTTTAGGGAAGTAATCAAAGAGTTGTAATGGTGACTCCTCAAACATTTGAGCAGGATCTGCAGTTTCATCAGGAGTAATAACACCATCACGGTTAACATCTTCCACCTCAAACATCAAAATATCACCATCTTCAGTTGTTAATGCAGCAGTAGAAGCATTTGGTGTTCTTTCAACATCAATATCAACATTTTCATAAGGATCTCTATATCTTACAACACCAGAAGGTATATTTTGCTGTACAGCACTAGTTGAAAGATTCCAAGTATCAACAACAGAGTTATAACTTGGTCCAATAACATATGGGAATAAAGCATTACCATCTTCTGTAGCATCAATAGTTACAAAATAGCAATATCTACCATCTGGATAATCTGGAGTCTTACAAAAACGACCATTATATTGATCCAAATCACCTAATCCAAAGATATATTCATAATCTTCAACAAATTTACCTGCAGGATACAAATAATCTCCACTTGTATCTACATCTGTAAGAAGAGGTCCATCACTTCTAACAGGATATGGATTAGTAGTTGCATCAAATACAAGACTTTCTTGCAATCTATATGAAGTGCTAAGTCTAATTACAGCAGATCCTTGGTCAGTTGGATCAGTATATCCATAAGGACCGTAAATTGGGTTACCATCAAATGCCCAACCAATAATAGGAGAGTGTACTAACTGATCTTCTTTTTCTAAAGTTTTACCATAAGCATCTTTATAAAGGTTATCACCTAAAATATATCTCATTCTCTGAGGATTAGATAGATGAGCATATTCACCACCATACTCATTATTATAACCAGTAAATACACCACCTCTTGCATCGTCAAATATAGAAGTAGATTCTAAATTATAAGTCCATTCAAATACATTTGACTCAAATAAAGCATCTTGACCAACAGAAGTTAGATTAATAACTGTAGTACCCTGAAGATAGTTAATACCTCTGTTAACAATCTCAATTCCAGTTACCCTACCTGCATTTTCACCATCAACATCAATTGTTGCTCTTGCTATAGCACCAAATCCATCACCTTGAATAGTAATTTCAGGTGCAGTAGTATAACCTTGACCAGCAGAAATTATAGCAATAGATATAATTCTTCCATTATTAACAATAGCTTGTGCAACAGCACCACTACCAGAACTTAATGCTATGCTAGGTTTTGATGTATATGAATTACCACCATTAGTAACATCAATTGATCTAATAGGACCACGTACAGAAGCTGTACCTTGTGCTCCAGTACCACCTCCACCAACAATAGTAATAGAAGGTTGTGAAGTATATCCAGTACCTCCAGTATTGATTAGAATACGTGAAACTTCACCTTTAGTGATAATTGCCGTAGCAGCAGCTCCAGATCCATTACCACCGACTATAGAGACCAATGGTGAGGTTGTATAACCAGAACCACCATTTGTAACTGTAATTTCACTAATAGAACCATCAACAGTTACTGCTGCAGTTGCTCCAGTACCTCCACCACCAGATACAGTAATTGCTGGAGGAGAAGCAGCATCATAATCTTTACCTGAATTTAATATATCAATACTCGTTACAGCACCAAATGTCTTGCTTAAATCTGACTTATAAGACCATATAGAGACACCATTAACCCATGTACCAATAGGACCAGGCTTAATAAGGTCTTTAGTTGAAATTGTTTGTGCAAGTTTAGGGAACCTATTTAATTTACGCTGGTTACCTGGAAGAAGTGCAGATCCTGGGAAAGGTCCAATTTCATAGTTTGGAATACCTGTAGAAGCAACATATACATAATCATCATTAAAGAATGAGTTCTGTACGTTTGTAGTATAAGGACTAATAGCATTAAAAATAGCACTATTAAGAGATTTACCTTTATTAAGGTCAATAGATACAAGAATATTACCTTGTGGTTCAACAGTAGCAGGTTGTACCAAATTATATTGGAAAACATACTCACCATCTCTAGATGTTACAAGGAAAGATCCGTTATAGATGATTGGGTTAGCACCATAAATTGTAACCTGATCCCCAACCAATAGACCATGAGGGTTAGCACAAGTTACAGTAGCAGATTGATTGTTAACACCACCATAAGTGATAGATGTAACTTCAATTAATTTTTTAACGTTATATAACCAAGTTGTCAAATCTGGACCAATACCAGTACCACCCAACTTAGAAACTGTTAATTTATCACCAGGAAGATAGTAAGATCCAGTATCAGTTAAAGTTGTTTGTTGAGCATCAACGATACCAACAATATTCATCACAACTTCCTGAAGAGTACCCTTATTAATGTAAATCCTAAAATTAGACTTTACTTCAGTAGCAGAATCCCAATCTTCTACAACACCATTAACAGAACGAGTACATTCGATAAACTGGTTTAATGATTTTTCCTTATATTGTACAACCTCACTATCACCAATAACAAACTCACCGTTTCTTTCTGGCCAACCAATAGTAGAGTCAACTGTAATAATACTATCAGTTTCGTTTAAAGGCTCACCTAATCTCGTCTTATAAGGTACAGTAAAAGTACCATTAATCGTTTCTTCAGATAAAACAAGTTCAAAAATCTCTAATTCAGAGGTTTTAATAGAAATAAAATTCTCTACAAGAGCACTTGCTGCTTGAACATTAGAATCAGCAATATCAGCTTCTTGAACTATAAGTCCATCTTTAATATCACGAGGATCACCACTAACTAAAGATGCACGAAGAATGGTGTCAATAGACCAAGTAGCGTTGGATGGCTTAATAATTTGATCTTTTGGATAAGAAATACTTACAGTTTCACCATATAATAACTTAAAGAGATACGCAATACTAAAAGATGTACCTTTAGATGAATAAAAATCTTTAATTGATTTTATAGCATTTCTTACATCAATCTTTGTATAATCTAAACTTGGAACATCTGGAAGGAATTGTTCTGTATATTTGTCAAGAAGTCTCTTAACAAAGAGTTGATCTAAGCATTTTACTGCAGTGTCAACCTCTGCAGCTGTTGCAACAGTGTCATTTGTAAAAACTGCGTTACCATCTTCAGTATATGCAGTAATACCACTTGCTGCTCTAGCACAACCTTCAAATTGTGCCTTTGTATACTTACTACCATTCTGATTTACTGTAAATCCAGTAACCTGATTCAATCCAACTGTAGCAGAAGCTTCTGCGGATGGTGGAGATTGAATAAAGATTGTTGGTGGTTGTGCAGAACTATACCCACTACCAAAATTAACAATATTAATATCAATGATTTTACCATTGAATATTGATGCAACTGCAGTAGCTCCAGTACCACCAGCATATGCTCCAGTTCCATCTGTTCTATCATCTAAGATGTATACAGAAGGAACATCATCATATCCACTACCACCACTCAATAATTCAATAGAAACAACTCTTCCATCACCATCAACCTTAGTTTCTAATACTTGAGCACCTATAGGATCCTTTATTGCTATTCTAGGAACAGTTTCATACCCTTGACCAGAATTTAATATATTAATACTTTCAACTTGACCATCTACCATTACTGCCTGTAATGAAGCTTTAATACCATCTTCACCTGTTGGTTCATCAACATATATTTCAGGAACAGTTGTATATCCAAATCCCTTATCTAAAACTTCAATAGATCCACTAATAGAACCCCCAATCATCGTTGGAATGCCTATTTTTGCCCCACCTGGTTGCTTAAAAGTTAATCTAGGTGTAAAAGTATATCCACTACCAGAATTAACTATTTCTAAACCACTAACTTCTCCATTAGTGACTGTTGCTGTTATTTCTGCAGTTTTCGCACCAGGTTTAGTTGGATCTTGAACAATTACAGTTGGTGGATTAGTATCACTATAACCTTTACCACCATCCAATAACTTAACTTCTTTAACACCGTTAACAAGTGCTGTTGCAGAAGCACCACTACCAGTTAAACTATTAATTGATACTTTTGGTGGATACTCATATCGATAATTATTACCATTAACACTTGTAGAAATATTTGTAAGCTCACCATTATCATTAATACGAGCATATCCTACAGCATCAGCACCAAAAGAAGGAATTGGTGCTTCAACAGCAAATAATTCCAAATATCTACCATTTAAAGGTGGATTTTTAAATATAAATTGATCGTGGTCAATATAAAATTCTTCTTTTGGTATTAAAAGTTGATTGTCATATATCGCATAAACATATTCATCAATAACTGGTTCATATCTTTCATTGTTCCTAGTAATAGTAAATTGTCTCTTATCATCACCAAAACTATTTGATATATTATCAATTTGTACTATAGGACTCTCAATAAAACCACTCATATATGTTATAGTAGTGGAAGATGTGTCATCAGCATCCAATTTTGTTCTAGGAGGCTGAGTAAAGACAATATCAGTACCATCTACAGTAAAATCTAAAAGAGGTACTTGCAATTCACCATACACTTTAACAATTAAATGCTGTGCAGATGGTGGAGCAATAGGATTATCTTGTGATGTTAACGGAAATCTCTGTCTAGAACCATCAAAAAGTGCTAATGGACTTGCAAGACCAGTCCATTTTAACTGAACCTGTTCATATGAAATACCTGGACTTAACGCAATATTAGGTGAAGCTGTTGTTCTCTCATAATATACTACTTCATCACCAATTAATAATGATCCATTCTTCTCTAAGAAATCATCAACAGACTCTACAATTATCTTATCATCAGTGGCAGTTATTGGTTCTACAATCTTTGTCGCACCATCAAGAATCCCAACATCCAGTTTATCAATATCCAGATATTGTAGGAAATTATTAACTATATTCTGTCCTAGACCAGTCTTTTCTTGAGATCTATAATAGTACTCAATAAACTTATTAAACAGTGGATAATCCTGTTCAATAAAATCAGGAGTTAATGATTTAACTGACTGAGAGACCTTATTCGTATTTGCCATCTAATTTTAGAAACAAGTCGAGCTGTTTGGATCACCTGTATTAGTAATCTGAGTTACCTCAACCAAAGTTGGTGTTTGGTTAAATGTTTGTGGTGTCAAACTATTTAGAGGGATAGTGGTAGGTGGAATAGTTCCAATTGGTGCTACCGTTACTTCAGGATTAACTACATTAATAATAGTACCAGGCGTTGACGCTGGAATTGTCGTATTATTGCCTGGTATAAAGAGTACTGGGAGGTTTAAATTCGTAGGTAATTTAGTAGGATCTATAACAGTACCTATTCCTGTTACAGGATCGGTTAAATCCATGTTTGTTGAATCAGGAACATCATCACCTGCACCAACAATATTAATAGGACCTATACATATTTCCCCAGTATCGTAATTAATACTACCAGCAGTATTATTAGTATATACCTTCTTATTTCCAGTATTATAGAATGTTTTTAGTTTACCAAATCCATCATCTTCAAATAATTGATCGATACCTGGTCTATCAGCAGTTCTAAAGTTTCCAGAAAGTATAACTGGCTCTTTATTACATGCTCCATCTGTATTACTAGGAGCACTATTATAAAGAGCACCACCAGTAGAAATACAATAAGTATTTGTCTGGTTGGCATCTGCTCTAATATACTTTAAAAGTGAAGTTTGAACAGAAACGTCACTAACTGCTTTATCTGCTAAAGCAATTGCTTTTTGGAACTGTTGGTTTCTAAAGGTAGAGTTGAAATTATTAATTTGTGTTTGAGTAGCCCAATCATTAATAGCATTCTGAATATTTGTTTTAATATCAGAAGTATTACTCGTTACACCAGTATCATAAAGAACAAAGACTTTAGGATAGATATAAAGCTCATCTGGATCAATAACAACAGGATCTATAGATGCCATTGAATATGATCTTAATTTTGTCTGTAAATCCTTCTTAGACTGGTCGTTCAAAAGAGATCCAGTCTTAGTTTTAACAGCAACGTATACTTTACCGTATATTGGAGGTGTTAAAGAATCTCCACCATAAGCAACAACAGACTCAGCATTAGAATAAAGATTTTTAGTAATAACAGCGTAATCCTGTGCTGTTACTGCTCTGTATTGAGAAGCATAGAATCTTGGAGCCATATACTTAATAGATTCTATTGTTTCTGGGTCATCACCCATTTGAGAACGTTGTTTAGTATGAAGAATAATATCGGAGTTAGCTACTGCTATATTGTTACTATCTTCCATAGTTCCAATATAACCAAAACCAGTTACTTCATTTGCTTCTTTTCCAGAACAAGTCAAATATTCAAAATTAATAACTTCACCATCTTTCAATTTCCTACCAATACTATCATCACCAAATCTTACCTGATACCTCATATCCTCGCCTTCAGAGAGGAAGTAACTACGTGTATTACCACTTAGGTTAGTAACAGTTTCTACCATGTTATAAAGGTCTGAAGTGGTAGAAGATTCGTTAGCTTTAACTGTAACTCTTAAAGTTTCTATATCAGCGTCTTCAGAAGGGATTTTATATTCTTGAGTCTGGAAAGTATTAACAGTATACGAAAAATTGATTATAGACCCTTCATTAATAGTAACTGAAGGAAATGTTGCTTTACCAGTTACAGTATCAACCTCTACTGTAATATCTTCTAAGATATTCCAAATATAATTACTACCTCTTGCAACTGGTCCTCTTTTTAAGGTAACTGAACTAGGATATGCCTGATTAGTTTGAGATGTCTGTACTTCCAACATCACACATGCTTTAGCACATGTAATTGATCTAGGAACATAATTTAACAGTTTAGCAATATTAACAACATTATCTCTAATTGTAGATGATGGCAAAAATACTTCATTCATTGCCATATTAGACATAAATGCAGAATAATAGCTATTGTACGCTAAAACATCAACGAGATATGATAATGTGGATCCATTAAAGTCATAATCTGTAAACTCATCTCTCGTTCTCAGATATGATTTTATAGAAGCTTTGATATCTTCAAAGTCTAATGCTGTTAACTTATTCGGTTGCATTTAACTAGGTCTCTGTAATACGAATGATATAGACTCGGTAATAGGCAATCCAACAACCTTATATTTAACGGTTACTGAAACTTTACCTGCAGTATAAAATGGAGTTAATTTGCAACTTAGAAGCTGCACTCTAGATTCATATTGGTTAATGGTATTTATGATCTCACCTTGTATTGTATCTAGTGTAAAGGGATCTAACTGTTCAAAGAGTCTTTGATATACTCCACTACCAACATTACTCTTGAATAATTTTTCTCCTGGTCTAGTTAAAACTAAATTTTTAATAGATTGTTTGATTGCATTTGCGTTTGTTACCTTTGAACAATCATCAGTAAACCTATTTTTAGAAAATGCAATATTAACATCAGCGAAACTTCTAGATTTATCTTTGGTTAATTCTGCTCCTGTTATTGGTTTTAATGCCACTATTCACCTTCCCTTTTTTTAAGATAATAGTCACTTCTTGGGTCTGTAATTAGATATTTACAGTGTTCCCAACCATTCTTTCGGAATTCTTCAGACATATCAACAGGTCTATTTGCCACACCCTTTCCATACGTCTTATTATAAGCTGCCTCCATTTCCTCTGTAGTAGGTCCTACAGAGCTTCCTCTTGGTACAATACTTTTGAATATAATGGGATCACTCATGAATAAAGACGGTATACGTCCTTATTATTTATCTATTAAACATAACGTTTTTTACATCTTTCTTTATTTGGTTCTGTTTTTCCACATCTCGTCTTTTTTTAGTCTCAGACATATCTGACATTGTTTTAGAATCTAAAAACTGTGTCATACACCATCTACCCATATTTTGACCTGCATATTGTGGATGCAATCTGACTTCCAGAACCTGATGCTTAATAAATGATGGGAAAAGTATCATTCTATTACTAACTACTTCAATATCAAGCTTATAATCAGGAAATATAAACTGCCCTCCTTCAAATTTTTTAGGTTCTTTAAAGAACCAAAATAGACCAGTAACCGTTGATGCATCTGTATGTGCTCTATAATAGTTGTCACTTTCATAATATGACAATAATGTAGCATCATAGTCGCAAGTCTTAATAAAATTGGTAAAAAACCAACTTTTTCCTTGTTGTAAGACCTCTTCTGTGAAAATTTTGCGATTTATGCGTAAAATCTCGCATTTTTCCCGTTTTTTTGCAAAATATTCGTCTAAATGAATGCATTTATTCATTTTTAGGAAGCCATTCTCATCAAAAGCACTATAAGAGTCGACTGGATCTAAGAAAATGTCCTCTTTATACAGATTATCGACCTCATTCCACAATATTTCCATCTCTTCATCAGTAAAATAGTCATCTACAACGATGAATGGAAACCCATGTTCATGTGCTTGTATTTTCATAATTAATAGTTGCTCTCGTTTCTATCGAAGACTATGTTAAAAGATAAACTCATTCTATCATGATTTGTCTGATTTGTCGTTATACCATGCATCAACCAACCAGGAAAGAAGGCAAGCAGACCATTACTAGGAACTATTTGCTCTCTTTCACATAAACCTTTATAGCAAAAAGATGAAGTCATAGCAGGAGTTGGATTTTCAAAGTATATGTTACCATCAGATCCATCAGTTTTATAATAGTATACTCCAGACACATCACTAGTACCATGATGATGGCAATGTCCATAATTACCTTTTTTAAATAAAGAAATCCATGAACTTCCAATATATCCATTAGTATGAGGAAAACCTATAGCTTTCATATAATGGTCTAAATGATATACAATTTGATCTCTCAAAAAGTTTAGATCATTTTTAATAATGAAATTATCTTTAAAAGTTGGGTCTGAAAGGAAATGGGTTGCACCCCAATCCCCTTTCATTCCAAATTCAACTTCTTTTACTGCTGTAGTAATTTCATTCTGTATTTCATCAAAGTTATCAACCTTCTCCACCCAATATATTGGAGTTGGATACAAATTAGCTAAAGTGCCTTTCATTTTCCAGTAATAGTTCCCCAGAGTACTTTAAGTAGTCCTTTTTTAGCATCTCCCTGAAGTTCATCAAAAATATACATGTTAAGTCTGAATGCATAGTTTGCTTCAGTAATCAATGTATTAACCTGATGCTCATTGACTTCCAACCCATCTAGAACTGCTCTGTAATCGGTTTTAAACGCCTTTGCATCATCTATCATAGGAAAGTCGTAAAAGTGTAATCCCTCTCCTTCAGGGGGATTTAACGCCTTCTTAGCAATACCCTTAAGGATTTGACCACCTGATAAATCACCAATATACCTAGTATAATGATGTGCTATAAGAAGATATGGATCCTTCTCTGCAATTTCATTAAGTCTATAGCAATATGTGTTACAAGCTTCTGATGGTGTCATCATACTCCTGTACATAGGACCATAGTAATACCTAAGATCTCTATTAAGAAATGCAGTACGGAATAATTTCGCACCCCATTGTTTCAATGTACTTGCTAGAGGATCTTTAGTTTCCTGTATCCTTTCCTCCATTGTCTCATAGACAAAATAAAAGTCCGTGATTAGTTTACGGTACTCTTCTGGGTTTAATACTCCTTTAAGGAATCCAGCAACAAATTTAGTATTTTCTGCTGCATTATGAGATTTTTTAGTACCTTCTTTTAATCTAGTTGATAAAGTCATAATTCTCTATGTTTTTTTAGGAAAATGTTGCCTGATACAGCACATCTACCGTTACACTTATTAGGTGGAACCTTGTGCTTCATTCTACTTTCAAAAATAACTACCTTACCTGGTTTTGGATCTATTATACCCTCTGGATTCTGAAATAGCAAGGGTGATGATCCTTCTGGAACGTTAACATAATAAACAAAGGAATAACAACTAATTCCGTGATTATGCCATTCTATGTCTTCACCTTCTTTATATGTAACTGCCCATGTCTCTACTGTCTTAAAATCATGCTCTGGAGGATCAAACTGATCATCAATAATTCGTTGAACCCAATCAACCATAGTTTTAACATGCTCTTGACTTGAATACAAGTCCCAGTCAGTCATTGTGCAATGTGCTTCTTCAGGATTTACTCCTGTCTTACCAGATCCCAAATCTTGTATGATATGAAATAATTTCTCATTAATATCATTATATGGTGGATAATGATATTCACCTATTTTCTTACCTGTATGTTCTGGTAGAGATACTATAGAAGTACCAGTACTATGATGATTTCTTTCTAATTTACCTGGTTCTACAAAGTCAGGTAGATCCGTATTCATTTCTACAGGTATTTTTGTATTAGTATTGAGAACTATATTACCAGATATAGAAATTCTATATTCATCATTATTAAAGAATGGGTATACCTGATGCTTTAAATTAGATGGGAATAGAAGCATAGTACCTTCTAATGGTGTTCCCATATCATACCAAAATGAATGACTAGCACCAAAAATATCAGTATAATGAAATTCAAATGATCCATTTGAAGCATGACCTGACATCTGACCTGCTCTTTTAGCAATTTCAACTTCTGGATTTGTTCCTGTTTCGTTCTGTTCCTCATTAGTATAAGGAATTTTCATCCAAATAACAAAACTAAAGCATCCAGTATGGTCGTGAGTAGGGTTATATTCACCTTGACGCTGATAATTTACCCACCATTTATGTAAACAAAAAGGATGTAGGTTATTAACCGCAATTTTATCTCCTGGATTACCAAAGTTATGCATATATTCTTGCATCAATGGATCCAAGACGTTAACGTAAAAGTAATCTTCCTTATCTTCAAGATAGTAACTGTCCATTACATGACCAGCAAGCATCTCACCACAAGTTTCTCCCTTATTACCAATCATATCCCAAAGGAACTTCATATGATCGGCACTAAGTTTTTTCTCCATCCACCCACCAGTAAAAGGTACGACAGGTCTAGAAGACTCTTCTTTACTACTGTAATGATCTACTGCATTTACTGGTTTTAGATATAAATCTGATTCTCCTTGAGTATTCCTTGGTACAGGTGGAACACCTGTAGGAATTCTATAATCAGGTAATGTATTAATACCAGAATTACCCTCCCTTTGTATAACAGAGGATTTTAATTCCCTGTCAGGGTTCTTTCTCTGATTAATTATACCCATTATCTACCCTGTCCTCGATAGGCTTTCTTCTTTGCATTACGTGAAGTAGCACTCAACTTAGTATGAGGACTTCTTCCTTGACGAGTCTTTTTAGGTTGCGGAATAATGTAATCAGTATTACTCCACGCACCACCATTTTTGAACTTTGGCATAATTAATCTCCAATAAAAACGTCTTTACTCCCACCTGAGATAGTTGATAAGCAAGGCCACTCAGTTGTATCCTCACCTAAATCGTCACCTATTCTACCAGCAAGTTTGCCTGTAATCCATACTGTCTTCGTACTAGAGTAACATCTCCGTTGATGTCCCTCTGAAGACTCTCTACCACCTGATATACCCTCCGTGCAATGCCACGCAGGACTTGATCTGACAGTAAAACACTTTCTACCAACGGAAGTAGTAGTGTGTTTTGTTTTAGTAGGGTGTAGAACAAGCTCATCTCTATCTATGATAGGGATCTTGTTGTTTATTATAACACTCCTTTCTAACTTTTGTCTAGGTTTTTGCTCAGTAGGCTTCCAAGTTGTAACAGCATCCATCTGTGCTACGGGTTTTGGATTGATCTGCCCTGCTGTTGGTGAGTGAGGACATCCACCAAGTACGCCTCCACCTAGTCCTGGATGGTGTGAAGATCCACTACCAGTACCATGACCGCTACAATTACCTTTAAATAACGCTGCTCCTATTGCCATTATGGTAAATACATTCCTGTATCGTAAGGGTTTCCGTATGCTGCAATCGCAGCTGACCATGCTGCATTAGCTCTGGTCAAATCATTCCATATTTTCATGGATCCACTCGCAGTCCACGGTTTGCATCCATCTCCAAGTAACCCAGACATAGAAATTGACTGGTATGGACCAGGAGATGATCCTGGAGGTGTAGGACATGTGATATGACCACACCCACTTTCCACGGTACTACATGATAATGTTACATTAATATCTATACTATCTTGGGGATCTGGTCTATATTGCTTCATCATGTACTTAGTATACTCTGATGAGTGAGGTAATTCACTAATCCTACCCTGTATAGTAGTAACATAACGCTCATCATGGTTACTATATTCGGGAATAATCTTTTGTGTTATATCATCTATATGCTGCATTCTACTTTCATGGTTCTCATCACGGAGATATTGCTTAAGAGTATCCTTTAATTCCGTAGGTATTACAGTACTATTTTCTATTACACTCATATCTAAGTCATCAATTCTATTGGATTCCCTTAATGGGTTTGTAGCAGTGTCACTATACATCCTTTGAGCCTTTTTTCTAACACGTTGAGCGTTTGGATCACCTTTAACACTGAAGTCTGCTACCTTATATTGATCAAAAAAGTTCTGAGGTAGGTTTTCTAGAGCTCTTAACGTAGCAGCAGTTGATACTGAGTCACCTTCTGGTAAAGAAAGTAGATATGTTCTTATATCATCCGCATATGTTGATCTATATGCACCGTTATCTATGGTGCGATCCACTACCTTGTGCACATTTCTTATCTGTAACTGTGGTGGAGATGAGGAAGAATACCCAGATCCTCCGTCAGTTACCTGAATACCAGTCATCGCACCGCCTACAAATTGAGCAGTTACTGTTGCTCTCTTACCTGTGGTGGTTAAGGGGGCGGTAATATACACATCTGGCACAGCATCTAGTGTTTGCCAACCAGATCCACCATCAATTATACTAATATTATCTACCTGTCCATTAACAATAGACATAGTAACCTGTGGCACTCTTAGGTCATGGAACCTATTTGGTGCTTCTTGATCTACATCAGCAGTAACATACTGTATAGACTTATTCATAAACTCATAGAAACCTACAAGATGTGCTCGGTCTGGAATACCCCAACCTGCTTTTGCTGTAATTACGTGGTTCCTATCGGATGTATACTGTGTCTCTTTAACAAAATTACTACCACAAGCATCGATATATGCTACATGGTATGGAAAATTATCTAAATCGGTATGAAATACACGAGTTACTATATGACCATTGATTGTATCACCTGCTCTTAGTACATCAAACCCTTCTTGACCCTCTGTTGCCTGTACTGGACCTACTGTTTTAATCTTTATGTTATTAGTAAGAACAGTTGTACTATTATCTGGGTGGGTATGAGTATAACTTAGAGAAAATGTGGTTCCCACGGTGTAGCCTGTACCAGGCGATAAGACCTCTGTAATACGCCAGGACGTGCCTGAGAAGACCGTTGGGTCTGGATCATCGTCAAATATAGGTTTAATCTCAACTTTAATCCTAAGACCTTGTGCAAGACCAGAATCTAACTCAAATATCTTGAAGTCACTGAACGACTCGTCGCCAGCCTGGTAGGGGTTCTGTGCCGTAGTATACTCAGTACCAGTCGTTTCATTCTCATTCCAACTATCAGTATAGGTTACTCCATCATATGACAACTCAAAGTCTAGACATCCATCAGGTAACGTGGTTGAAAGGGAGTCATAACTAAACGTTAGTTTAGGACTTTGGGTATCTACTGCAAATAAAGTCGAATGAGGGCAGTCGGGATCGTCTGAATCCTTCCCTTCATTTGGGACAGTATAAGAGATTGTGGTCGAAGCGGGGGTACAGTCAAAGGAACTACAAGGAAAACAAGTAGATGATGAAGAATAACTACCATCACCTGCACCAGGAGATGACTCAGGTATTGTGGTTTCTTCGGTCTCTATATGATAGCAAGGTGTTCCTAATATACCTGCCTTATCGGTAGTATCAAATAAGTATGAAAACCATGTATCAGAGTATCCAAAGTCAAAGGAAAGACCTGTAGGGTAGTAGTCATATACAAATAAACAATCTCCAGCTTGCTCTCCTTCTTGTAAGTACTCAACGTTTAAGCGATTTGCCTTACCACACATACCATCAGTTAACATATCTGCTGGATTGCCACCTGGCGAGCATACTAGATCAGATTGATACTGAACAGTTGTGCCATCTCTCGCAGGTACGTTGTAAGGTAAATTGCCTTGTCTGATAGTTGCACCAGGATATTCTAAAAATTCTATATTAACACCATCAGCAGTTCCTGGATGTTGCCTCACACAGGAATTTGTATATCTTTCTCCAACAGGTTTACAACCCATTTAACTTTTCCTCTAAAGCAGTAAGTCTTTTTCCATGATCTGTAGAAGGTGCTTTATGTGCCATTGCTTCTAATGCTTCCAACCTACGATATATCTCATCATAGTTCTCTTTCATATTTAGGTAGTCTTCAGCATTTTTTGGTTTATATAATATCTTCTCAGGAGTTGCTAGGTCATTAACATACTTTGTGACCTCTCCTAGACGCTCTGCTAGTCCTTGTACGCACTGATTAAGTACTTCGTGTGCCTCTGCATTATCTTGCCAAGGATCATACTCTGTAATATTCTGATTAGGATCACTCATCACTTTTTTTAAATGTTAGTTTAGGTTCATCTAAGGTGTATTCTAACACATCTTCTATATTCCAATCAAGTGCTTCTGCAACTTCTTCTGGAATAGGAATGTATGCATCACCAAAATCATCCTCTTGTAGGGTAAGTGTGAATCTCTTTGACATATTCAGTTTTCATAAACGGTTAACTGATGAAGTAGATGGTATCCTTTTCTTAAAATCTTCCCAAGTCTTAACTACATCTTTAACATCATTTATACAATCTGTACTTACACAACGATCAGCACAGGCATACATTCTACTATCAAGACACCCCTCATGCCTTATAAGGGTTTCAAGCACCCATGTGCGTGTGTCTTGGAAATCTTGTGAAAACTCTGGGGTCATGTTTTTTTACTGGGAAATTTTTTTTAAAAAATTATATATAACACTTGCGTTTGGGAACCTTTGTAGGTTAGGGTCTCTTACTTTTTTAATATAAGGGCCGCATCCATCATCGAGAACCCTTACCACAACTGTGATTTGGGCGGAGTTCTTTACATTTAGTAGATCAATTTAACTGTCTGTGTGTTACATAGGCATGAAAAAGGGGCAACTAATTGTTACCCCCAGTATAGCATTATGCTGCTAGATTGTCAAGAACTGATTGGTCAATTTCAGTGACTTCGTTAACACCTTTCAACCACTTATTAATGTGTCGAGATGTAGTAACTGACCAAAATTGTGATGTTCTAACATAACCTTTCTCTGGCAAATATGCTGCAACAGGTGTTTTATAACTGAAGAAGATTTGTGTTCCGTCGTTGATAGAAACCTCTGTTTGATTTGCTGCGATTGGTGTTAGTTTCATTTTAGGATTGATCCTTTGTTTGTTACTCTTTAATTATAACCCCTCAGAGGTAACTTACAACAACCTGTGTGACACTTTCTCGACTGTCACATACTATGTGTTAACAACTGGGTGCTAATCTGTCATGGGTTTCTGTTACCTCTCAAGGTAAATTGTAGCATAATTTGTGATACTTTGCAAGAAATGTGTGATTTCTACGATATACTTGACAGTCGGTAATTTGCATGCTAAGAGTGTATTAGTTTTCCACATTTCCACAGGTAAGTAACACTCAACCTAGTTTAATTAACCATTTAATTGTTTTCAACAATTCAAGGTAAGTTTTCCACATTGTTGTTAAAAACTCTCCATAACTTGTGTTTTCTGATGTAATCCCACTGCATGATAATTAACTCCTTAAGTGTTATAAACACATAGTTAATTTGTTCTCCGTAAGTAACATTGTAGTCAGTGTAATCGTTCTTACTATTTGTCATTGTACGTCCTCGTATCTTCCCTGTTGTGATTTATACATAGCGGATGAAGATTTCTCCTCTTCCGTATCATTAACTAACTCCAAATCATCCCAGTAAATGTTATTACATAGTAGATTAACTTCGCCATAAGGATAACAACTACCTTCTGCTAATTCTGGGGATTTCTTCCACCTATGGAGAGTGATAGTTATATACATTTTATCAATGAAATTAACCTCTCCTATTTCATCTTTCCAACGTACAACTTGCCCCTTCTTAAACTCATTGAAACGCATGTAATTTGCCTCAGTGATTGTCAACAACGTCCCAAAACCATCCGATTGATTTGATATAATCAAAGCATGAATATTTGGGCAATTCTTTATACCTATCTCCCCTAGAGTTTCTAACACCGTCCATGTACAATTCTAGGTCACTAATTGTTTCAAACGTGCCATGTAATTTATCTGAATTGTCATAAACTTTGTACTGCATTTGTCTAAGGGAAATTGTTAACTAGAGAGAATAATCATCAACATTATTATATGTGAGTTGATGTTAATCATGTCATCATAAGTCATAATTAGATGATTAAATATGTGTCGAATTCTTTTTGTTCAACTCGTCTAACTTTCAAATAGTCGTTAACATCTTCATCATACAATGTTACTGGTTTAAGTAACTCTTCTTCTGGTAAGTTTTCCAGAGTTGTTAACAAGTCAAGGTAGGTCATTTGTTCATTAGATGTGAATGTATCAACGTAACTATCCCACCCAGTTGTTAATGTATTCCACTGAATTAGGATAATTGGTTGCATAATAGTACGTTAAGTTAGTATTACTTATAATGTACCATGTTGTCGAGGTTGTTATCATTTTCATTAGGTAATTCTGCCCCACTCTTTGATACATACTCTTTGATAATTGCGTATGCTTGATTAAAAATAGGGGTGAAATCTAATGACCCTCGTAGATCA
>MDTE01112595.1_pt1 | contig 59435 bp, 57 predicted proteins | sample 811231 | NCBI WGS metagenome assembly MDTE01 (sample SAMN05326651, study PRJNA326480) | marine metagenome | isolation source: seawater | place: Indian Ocean: Red Sea | collected 2010
TGGAAGCGCAGTAATGCGTGCAGCTGACCAGTACTAATAGCTCAATTGGCTTGATTTATGCACTGAAAAAAATTTTAAAAATCTATATTTTATTGAATTAATTTTTTGTTAAGTAAAAATTTATAAAGTTTTCTACATTTTGATAGACTAATATTAATTTTTTTTGAAATTGTTTGCAATGAACTGTAACCATCAGCGTATTGCAAAAAATTTAAAACATCTCTAACAGTTATCGAATTTTTTTTTAAAATTAAATTATTATAAATCCCTCTTTTTTGTAAAAAAGGTTCACAATATAATGAGTATTTAGGAATAATCAGTTTTTGTAAATTTTCTATAGATGTCTTAGCAACATTAAACCCTCCTTTAATCCCTTCAACGGTAACTAATTTAAAATCATCCAAGGACGTGTGATATTCTTTAAATTCAGCATATTTTGATCTAAAAATTCCACTAATATTCAAATCAATCCCAGGTGAATTATATTGTCTTTCATCAGAACCTCTTTTTAAAAAAGAATAAATTTTAAAATTTTTTATTTTTAACTTTTTGTAAGAATTTAGTAGAGCTTCATCAGATGGAGATTTTTTATATTTACTTAGCATACAAGAATGCATTTTGTTATCACCTATACAGGAAAGATTGTAACCACCAATTATATTTTTTCGAAGTTTTTTAAAATTATTATAAATATATGCTATAGACCCAATTGTTTCAGGTAAAAAAACAAATCTTAATGTTTTCTTCAATTTTTTTTTCTTAAAATGATTTATTAACAAGGCACTTACTAAGGGACCCGAAAGTTCGTTATTAGCCATAGATGGATGGCAAATATAAGTTGATATTAAAATTTCTTTTTTTGAAGCACCATTAAGTACAACTTCTCCATAATATAGATTTCCATTTTTTTTGAAATTAGATTTTATTTCGACTAAAAATTTATCATTATCTAAATATTTTGATTCAATCTCTTTTTTTTGTTTGTAAGAAATACAAAAACCCCAATCTCTTTTATAATATGATGTTACGTAAGGAATAGCATCAGGTAATTTTTTTAATGAGTGGATTTTTTTCAATAATGTTTTTTTATTAAATAATTTATTGATTGGTTTTGAATAGTTAACAATATGTAAATTATTTTTTTTAAAATCAATAATTTTTTTTTTATTTTTATCTGATACGTATGCTTCAGTAATATTCCATTCAGGTGGAATTTTCCAATCATAAATTTTTCTTCCACATCTAAATTTCTTAATCTTTAATTCAGGCACTTTATTTTTGATTAATCTAAGTGTCTTTTTTGTACCATTGCCTGTTATACTTCTATTTATTTTAAAAAGATCTTTTTTAAAAAAGTTATAATATTTTTTTATCACAAATTATTTTTTAATTGTAAGAAAGGTGTTGTCATGATCTTGTAACAGACCAGATGTAATTCGAATATTTTTTTTGCTATCATAGTATGTGTAATGGTAAATATGAGGATTATTTTTTTTTTTCTTTATATGAACATCTATGTAATATTTTTTAAAATTCCATTTAATTTTACTTTTATACTTATTTAAAAAAGCATTTATTGTTTTTTGTGAATGAATATTAAAATCACACCTCCATTTTTTTGATGTGGCGTCTTTAAAATTTATGATAGCATCAATATTATATTCATTAAATCTTCCTGTTAAAATAGCCACACCATTTTTATTAAGTATTTGAATAATTTTTTTTAAAAGAGGTGTAATATCTGGAAAAATCTGAGCAGTACATATGCAAAAAATTAAGTCATACTTTTCCTTGATTTCAAAAATATCTTTTTTTTCAAAAGATATATTGTGTTTTTTAAAATTTTTATTTGCAACTCTTATAAAATTTTTAAATATATCTATTCCTTTAATAATATTTTTACTCTTAGTTTTATTATCAAGAAAATGAGAGAAATTGCCATTAGCACAGCCAATATCAAGAATTTTTTTTTTAGTTATAGCCCCATCATAATTTTTTTTCGCTAATTCAAAAGATTTTCTAAAAACAAATTTCGGATTATTTAAATCTTTTGTATTTATCTTAAGGTAGGGGGTAGCTTTGGGTATAATAAAGTATGAGCCATGTTTAGTTTTGTTAAATGCATAAGATTTTTTCATTTTTACTTCTAATTGTTTTTAAATTTTCTTTTTAAAAAAAAACTTGGAATTTATCTTGTAATATAATTGCTTTATATCGGATAGTCTACTATTCGGGATCTGGTATTTGTATTTATTAAACATTTCTTCAAAAATTAGATTAATAAATGATATTTCATTTTTATCTAAATTATTTTTGAAAATATTTACTCTTTTATTTGAAATTTTTTTAAATCTTTTAATTTTAAAGCTATTACCTTGGAAGCTATTACCAAAATAACTAGGTAAAAATTCAGAAGATTTTATATTTGAGTTTAAAAATTTGTTTATTTTTTTTAAAATTTTTATTTTATCATTTACTAAATCTTCATATTTGACGTTCATTATCTTTTTTGGGTACTTCTTTTCAAGTTTATAAGCAAGTTTTAAATCTAATGTACTTCTTAAAATAAAACTCAAAAATAAAGTCAAATAATCTTCTCCATTGTTGTCATAGTACTTTTTTCCTGTTTTTAAACTTGAAAAGTTATCTAGAGGATTTCTAATTATGTTTATGATTTTAATTTTTTTGAAATTTGTTAAAAAAAGATCATAGTTTACTAATTGTGATGTTTCCTTAATAACAAGGTATTTAAAATTTTTATCTTTAGAATATTCATTAAGAATTATTTTTATAATACTAAAGATATTTTTTATATTTTTTTTATTAATTTTTTTGAATATTTTTTTAATTAGTAAAGTAATATTTGATTTATAATTTGTTTGTTTAAATCTTATTTCAAAACTTTGTTTAATAATTTTTTTCAGTATTTTTATTTTTTGGGCAAATGAAATTTTTTTATTAATATAATTTGGAAAAAAGGTGTATAATAAAGTTATATCAGGTGGATAAACTAAAAATTCTGAGCTTTTATCAAATAAACTTGTGAGAAGAGTCGTTCCAGATTTGCGGTGCCCAGTTATTAATAGTATCTTTTTTTTCATTATATTTTTAGAATTATATCTTTTATTCTAGATATAGCTTTTGAATCAAATATATTTTGATTCTTTTTAATTAAATTTTTAATTATTTTTGTGTTTTTGAGAATTAAAATTGTTTTTTTTGATGATAATTGTTTGAATTTTTTTCTAGATCCAAAATTATAAATATATTTTTTTTTTTCGAAATATTTAATAGCATTTTTCTGGTGTCTATAATTTTCAATTACAAAAGTTGGCTTATTTAATGAACATGACTCAAACATTGAAAAACCTCCAGTGCTAATTACAATGTCATTATTTAAAAATAAATTTGAAGTACTTTTTAAATTTCTAAAAAATTTTATATTTTTTAATTTAAAAATTTTATTTTTTTTATTATATCCAGGGCCAACCAAAACACTTAATGAAAAATCATTCATAATTTTTTTCGCAATTAAATAAGATAAATTATATTTATCACTGCCACCTATTGTAATTAAAATTTTTTTATAAAGTTTTGATTTTTTCGATTTTTTACTTTTATTAGTGATAAAATACTTCAGTCCCTGATATATATTTCTATGATTTGGAAATTTTTTTGTTAAATAGGCTACCGGATTAATTTTGATATAATTATTTTTTTCAATATTATCAAAAATAATAACTTTTTTTAAATTATTATTTGATATAAAATTTTTTATATCTTTTCCCAATTTAAGAAAAGTATCAATTACGCAAATTGTATTATCTAAATTTTTAAAATTTTTTTTAGTTTTAATAGAAAAAATATTATTAATTTTTTTATTTCGTAACAACGACTTAACATCATTGTTATTATTTATAAAAAAGTAAAATTTTAAATTAGTATTTTTTTTTAAAAAATTATAAATAGATAGCATTCTATATAAATGCCCATATCCATACCTTTCTCCTTGATCAGCCTTAAAAATTAAAAAAATATTTTTTTTGCTCTTCATTATTTACTTGATAAATTTATCATACACTTTAAAAAATTGTCCTTAATGATCAAATTAACATCTCCATACATAATTGCAGAAATTGGCATAAATCATGAAGGAAAATTAGGTTATATAAAAAAATTAATTAAACAAGCAAAAGAAGCAGGAGCTGACGCTGTTAAATTTCAAGCTTTTGATCCAAACACAATAGCATTTAAAGATATTAAAAAGAACAAATTACAAAAAAAAAGTTTGAGAAAAAGAGAAAATCTTAGCTCAATGTGGAAACGGGTTATGTTAGACAAAACAAAAGTTGAATTTATAGCTAAACAAGCAAAAAAAAACTCAATAGATCTAATTTTTTCTGTTTTCGATGATTATAGTATTAATTTAATAAAAAAGATTAAAATAAAAGCAATCAAAATTGCATCATCAGACATCAATGATCATGAATTAATAAAAAAAGTAAAAAAATTCAAAGTTCCAATAATTATATCTACTGGCATGGCATCATTTAGAGAAATTAGAGATATGATTAGTCTTTGCAAGATAAAGCCAATTTTGCTTCATTGTGTTTCGCTTTATCCATGCCCTAAGAACAAAGCTAATCTAAAAAGAATATTAGGATTGAAAAAAAAATTTGATCAATTTTCAATAGGTTATTCTGACCATACTATAGGCGCAGATGCCAGTATAATTGCAGTAACGTTGGGAGCAAGTGTTATTGAAAAACACTTTACATTAAACAAAAATTTTGTTGGAGCAGATCATTTACTTTCAGCAGATAAAAATGAATTAAAAGTAATTTGTGATTTTAAAAAAAATTATCAAAATTACTTAGGGGTTGAGGACATTGAACCTAGCAATTATGAAAAAAACTTTAAAAAATATTTTCGTAAATCAATTTATTGTAAAAAAAATATATCAAAAGGCGAAATTTTTTCATTGAGAAATCTCATAATAAGACGTCCTCAAGGGTTTTTAAAACCATATGAAATAAAAAAAATTATTGGAAAAAAATCAAAATTTAATTTTAAAGAGGGTCAGCCAATTAAATTTTAGATGAAAAAAAAAATCTGTACTTGCTATCCGAAATTACTAATCGGGAATTTGAGTCTAAAGTTTTGCTTGCATTAGATGCTTCTAAATTTGGTATAAGAACCTTTGTGTTAGATAGAGGCTATTTTTTTGAAAATATAAAAAAATTTAAGCCAGGCATAGTAATGTACAAAAGTATAGTTGAAGTAGATGAAATATATATTGATATGATCAAAGATCATGGACATATATTTGTTTGTCTTGATGAGGAGGGAATTTTAACTCAGAAACAAACGTATGATCTAAAATTTAGATTTGGTCAAAAATGCTTGCAAAAGCTAGATCACATGTTTTTTTTAAATGATTACTGGCTTAATTTATTGAAAAAAAATTATACAATTAAAAAAAAAAAATTTAGTGTTACAGGATATCCACGTTTACAATTTATGAAATATCTATCAAAAATAGATGACCCAATTTCAAAGTATATTAAAAAAAATTATGGTAATTTTATATTTGTTCCAACCTCGTTTCCTTCAAATAATGTAGGTGGCAAAAATGGTTTTTTTAGAAGTATTTCATTAAATTTTCATAAAGGGATGAATAAAGAACAAAAAAAATATGTCAGTCTTCACCTAGATTTTTATCGACACTATCAAATTTTATATAAAAAAATGTTAATTAAATTAATATCTGAAAATAAAGACTTAAATTTTGTTATTAGACCTCACCCAGCAGAAAATATTAAATTTTGGGAAAAAAATATGAAGGATTTCAAAAATGTTTATTTTGATCAAAATTATGCCACTTCTTATTGGGTAAAATCATCATTATGCACACTTCAATTTTTCAGCACCATATCACTGGAGGCATTTAATATGCATAAACCAATAGTTGAGTATATGCCACCAATACCAAAAAAATTTAAGAACAAAATATTAATGGATTATCACAGGTCTTTTATTTTTAGATTTTCAGAATATAAAAATCTTAATAAATTTATAAAAAAAATTTTTAAAGAAAAAAATATAAATTTAGACAAGATAAAAAATAATAGGAGAAATAATTACTTTTTAAGTACAAAAATTTTAAAACCTTCATCTCAAATTATAAAAATTATAGATAGTTTTGATACCATCAAAACAGACAACATTTATCTTGGTAGATTTAATTTTTCTAAAAATCGACTCTATAGATTTTTATTCTGGATACTTGCCCATATTGGTATTCTTTATTTGCTTCCTCAAAAAATTTTAAAAGGGAAATTTTCGGTTTTAAAAAAAGAAAATATTCCTTCTCATAAAAATCATTACAAATATGCAAAGAGAAAATTTGAAAAAATTGATGATGAAAGATTCAATTTAATTCTTGATATTTGTAAAAAAGGTTTAAAAATTTCAAAAAAAATAGTCTATAAAAGAATAACAGGAAATAATTTTGTTTTTTTTGAATAATTATGAAAAATAAAATTTGTATTATAGGCCAGGGGTTTGTTGGATCTGTTATGTCAGTCGCATGTTCTTTGAATAAGACTTTTAAAGTTTATGGTATTGAAAAGAATAATAAATTAGGAAAAGAAATTTGCAGAAAAATGAATTCAGGAATTTTCCCTTTTCATTGTAATGATAGGACTTTATTAAAAAAATTTAATAAGATTAATAAACAAAATAACTTTACTGCAACAACAAAAATCGATGAAATTAAGGATGCAGAAATAATAATAGTAAGCATAGGAATAAATCTATTAAAAGACTCTTCAAAAGAATTAAAAAATTTTAAACAATTATTTAAAGAAATTTCAGTAAGTATTAAGTCTAATACTCTTCTAATAATTGAGTGTACTTTACCAACGGGCTTTACGAAAAATGTAATAACACCAATTATTAAATCTAATTTAAAAAAAAGAAATTTAAGATTAGATGATGTTGATATTGCTTATTCATATGAGCGTATTATGCCAGGTAAAAACTATTTAGACTCTTTAATTAATGCTCAAAGAGTTTATGCAGGGTTGAATAAAAGATCTGAGTCAAGTTGTAAAAAATTTTTTTCAAAAATAATAAATACAAAAAAATACCCATTGCAAAAATTAAATAGTATTGAAGAGTGTGAAACAGCGAAATTATTGGAAAATAGTTATAGAGCTGTAAATATTGCTTTTATAGAGGATTGGGTAAAATTTTCAAAAATAGCTAAACTGAATATTCAAGATATAATTAATGTAATTAAAGTAAGATCATCACATAGCAATCTTATGAAACCCGGATTAGGAGTTGGAGGCTATTGTTTGACTAAAGACCCTTTATTTTTAAATTATTCTCTTAAAAATTTTTATAAAAGTAAAATTGGTTTTAAGTTTAATAATGAAGCTATTAAGATTAATAAAAAAATGCCTTATACCTCAGCAAATTTGATAAAATCTGAGATAAAAAAAAATTATTCAAATAAAAAAGTGAAATTACTATTAGCCGGCATAACTTATAGAGAAGATGTTGCAGATACAAGAAATTCACCAACAGAAGTATTATTCAAAATTCTTAAAAAAGAAAATTTAGTTATAAAATTCACAGATCCATTTTTTCAAGATCATAAAATTGATAATATAAGATTAAAATCTCAGAGTATAAAAAAAGGGATTAAAGATTTTGATATTTTAGTATTTTGTGTTGCTCATAGTGAATATAAAAAAATTAGTTTTAAAAATTTGGGTGATTACAAAAAACAAAAAATTATTATTGATTTAAATAATTGCATTACAAAAAAACAGGTAAATCAAATTAAACTGAATAAATATCTCAAATTTAATAAATTAGGGTCTTTTAATGAATAATCATATAATTTTTGGAGGTGCAGGCTTTTTTGGATTTTTCCTTGCTCAAAAATTATCAGAAAACAAAGAAAATAAAATTTATATTATTGATGATTTATCTAGAGGAAAATTCGACAAAGATCTTGAAATTCTTATAAATAAAAAGAATATATTTTTTCTTAAAGTTGATCTAACTAATTTTAAAAATTTTAGAAAAATTAAGATTAATAATTTTCATTATATCTATAATTTTGCCGCAATAGTTGGTGTTAAAAATGTTTTAGAATCACCTTCAACTGTTCTGATTAAAAATTATGAAATACAAAAAAATATTATAAAATTTTCAAAAAAACAAAAGGATTTGAGAAGAGTTTACTTTTCATCAACATCTGAAGTATTTTATGGATCAGTAAAAAATAAACTTGCAAAATTTCCTACAAAAGAGGACGATATTATTGCATTAGATAAGTTTAATAATCCAAGAACAACTTACATGATCTCCAAAATATATTGTGAGTACCTATTAATTCATAGCGGGTTGCCTTATACTATATTCAGATTACATAACATTTATGGACCAAGAATGGGAACTTCACATGTTATACCAGAATTGATCAAAAAAATTTCAAAATTAAAAAATGGAAATTTTTATAAAATTGTAAATCCAAATCATAGTAGAACATTCTGCTTTATATCAGATGCAATTAATTATGTAATTTCGACGATCAAAAATAAAAAAACTGTCAACCAAATTTTTAATATTGGACAATCAAAACCTGAAGTGACCATACTAAGGTTATTGCAAATTATTCAAAAATTACAAAAAAAAAAATTAAGGATTTTAAAAAAAAAACAACTACAAGATTTTTCACAATCAAGAAGACAACCGTCAGTTTCTAAACTTCAAAGATGTGTTAAAAAAAGATTTAGTACTAGATTGATAGATGGACTTAAGATAACACAAAAATGGTATTTACAATAAAATGATAAGTTTATCCGAACCATATTTAGATGACCCTAAGCTTAAGAAATACCTTGATCAATGTATAAAATCTACTTACGTGGCTACATCTGGTGATTTTATTAATTTATTCGAAAAAAAATTAAAAAAATTTACTGATGCAAAATTTATAAATTTAACCAACTCTGGCTCTTCAGCATTACATGCTGCATTTTTAGCATGTGGTTTAGATAAAGATGATACTGTAATTATTCCTACTTATAATTTTATAGCATCAAGTAATGCAGCAAGTCTATGTGGAGCAAATATTTGGTATGTAGATATTAATGAAAAAAATTTAACAATCGATCTTACCAGACTTGAAGTTCAATTAAAAAAACACACTTATAAAGATAATAAAGGAAATCTTAGATTAAAAAAAAATTCATCAAAAATTAAAATTATTTGCCCAACTTCTACTTATGGAAATTTTCCAGATCTTGAAAAATTAAAAAAAATTCAAAAAAAATATAGTTTAAAAGTTGTCCTTGATACAGCAGGCTCAATTGGTTGTGAGTATAACAATAAAAAGTTAGGACAACTAAACTTTGATGCTACAATTTTATCATTTAATGCAAATAAATTGATAACAAGTAGCGCTGGGGGAGCAGTGATTACTAAAAAAATTAATATGCAAAAAAAAATAAAACTTTTAATTTCTAATGGAAGAAAAAATAAACATTATAAAATTTTTTCAAAAGGTTTTAATTATAGAATGACTAATATTCAGGCTGCTATCGGCTGTAGCCAATTAGATAATATCAATAAAATAATTTCTAAAAAGAAAAAAAATTGTGAAACCTATAGATCAAAAATTAAAAGTCCAGATTTTGAATTAATATATAATTTAAATTGTACCAAAAAAAATTATTGGTCACCTTTTTTAATTTCAAAAAATCCAAAAAAATCTTTAAAATTAATAAAAAAGTTAAATAAAAATAATATAGATACGTTTATACCCTGGACTTTTTTACACAATTTTAACTTTTATCCAAAATTTGTAACTTCGATTTTAAACAATGAAAACTTTTTTAAAAGAATAGTTCCTTTACCAAATTCTTATGCATTAAAAGAAAATGAAATAAAAAAAATTATTAATATAATTAATTCCAAAATATAGATTTTATGTTTGCCTTTATTTTCGCTAGAAAAGGATCAAAAAGAGTTAAAAATAAAAATAAAAAACTTTTAAATAACAAACCATTAGTTCAATATTCAATTGAGATGGCAAAGCGAATTAAGAAAATTGACAAAATTTTTATATCAACAGACGATCCATACATCAAAAAAATTGGTATTAAAAATAAATGCATTATTATAGATCGTCCAAAATCTTTAGCTACAAACAATTCACCTGAGTGGTTATCTTGGAGACATGCAGTAAATTTTGTAAAAGAAAAGTATTCAATAAATAATTTTGATTTTATTTCAATCCCAACTACTGCTCCCTTAAGAAATAAAGAAGATTTAATTAATTGCATAAAAATATTTAAAAAAAAAAAATTGGATTGTCTTTTAACTGTAGCAAAACTTAATCATAGTCCTGAATACAATATGTTGTATGAATTAAATAACAAAATATATCCTTATAAAGAAATAAAAAAAAGAAAGTTATCTAGTCGAAAAAATATAAAATCTTGTTATGTGATCACAACTGTTGCATATATTCTCAAATCTAATTTTATATTAAATAAATCGAATTTTTTTGAGGGAAAAATTGATTATTATGTTGTGCCAAATGAAAGAGCTTTAGATATTGACACAAATTATGACTTTAAACTTGCATCAATTTTAAAAAAATAATGAATAAAATGTTACTATATTTATTTCAATGATATTATGAGAAAATTTAAATTAATAAAATCGTATTTTTTTGGCAAATTAAATAAATTTTGTTTTCATTATTTATGGATAAAAAAATGGAAATTGAGACTTATAGCTCATATGGATGGTAATAATGATAAATAATTTATTTATAAAATTGTCATCAAATATAAAACATGCAATAAAAAAATTGAATCACACAAAGTCCAAAGCACTTATTGTTATTGACTCAAAAAATAAGTTTCTAGGTACAATCACTGATGGAGATATTAGGCGAGCTATTGTAAAAAACTTTCGATTAAATGATAGTATTAAATTGATTTACAACAAGAAATCCTCTTTTCTGAAAAAAAATTATTCGAGGGAGGTTTTAAAAAAGATGGTTAAAAAAAAAGAATTAAGAATAATACCTATTTTAGATAATGAAAATAAAGTTATCAAGGTGCTAGATCTATTTGATAAAAAATTAAGTCAAAATTACTCTTTAGTTATAAATAAAAACATTCAGGTAATTATTATGGCAGGTGGCATCGGAAAAAGAATGCAGCCATATACGCATGTTATTCCAAAACCATTATTACCAATACAAAAAAAACCCATGATAGAACATGTTTTAGATTTTTTCAGGATCAATGGTTTAAAATCATTTGTAATATCTATTAATTATAAAAGTGATTTACTAAAAACTTACTTTAAGAATTTGAGAAAGTACAAAAATATAAAGTTTATTGAAGAAAAAAAATCTTTAGGCACAATAGGTTCATTGTCACTATTAAGTAACAAAAAAACAAAAAATTTTATTATTTCAAACTGTGATATGAAATTTACATTTCCTTTAAAAGATTTAATTGATACACATTCCAAAAACAAAAATGATGCAACTATTGTTGTTTCTTTAAAAGAAGACTCTGTTCCTTATGGAGTGTTTGAGACAGATAATGATGGAAATATTACTAAAATGTCTGAAAAACCAAAAATTAGTAACATGATAAATATAGGTTTGTATATTTTTAACAATAAAGTTGTTAATTTGGTTAAAAAAAATAAACACACTGATGTAAATGAGTTGATTAAAAAAATTATTAATCATAAAAAATTTAAAGTTGAATTATATCCAGTCCCAGAAAATAGTTGGACTGATATGAGTTTAAAGTATAAAGAGTAAAATTTATGTTAAGTTTAAAAAAAAAAGATTTTGATTTAATAAAGCACTGGGGAGTAGAAAGAAATCCTTTTAAAGCAATTAATGATTTTTCATTGATTAAAGCTGAGAATAGAAATCTTAATAAAGAAAATAATTTAGCTTTTCAAAGATATTATAAACGAAGATTAGAATGGACAAACAATATCAATTTTAGAAAATATTACGTGAATGCAAAAAGATTTATAGATTTTAAAACTTGGGATTACTTAAGAATAAGAAAAAAATATTTTCAAACTCCTATGGGATGGGATCATATGATTAAAAAAGGTGGGAATATTATTGACCTAGGATGTGGTGATGGTGATTTAATCCAAAACTTTATAAATTATGCAGAAAAATTGTGGAAAAAAAAATCCTTTAAAGTTAAATATTTAAATATTCTTGGAATTGATCTGAACCAATCAAGAATAATTAATGCAAAAAAATTTGTAAAAACATCTCATAAAAATATTAATTTAGAGTTTAAAAAGTTAGATTTTAGAGAACTGAGAAAAAAATATAACAAAAATTATTTTAATTCAGCAATTGTTGCTGGTGTTTATGAAATTTTAGATGACCAATCATTTGAAAAGCTAAATAAAGATATAAACTATATTGTTAATGACTTTATATATATAGAGGATTTATTTGATAAGTTTCCAGGTGGTTTTCCAAGAATCAATTTGAGCAAAGGATTAAAAAAATTTCATACTAAAGAGAAAGCATTTGTATTTTCAGAACCATTAGCTCAAAATAAGCTAACTGATCCGAAAAAAATTTGGCCAATTACAATTTCTCAAAATCTTTTTTTAAAAAAAAATTAGTAGATAGACTTACAAATTAAATTTATAATCTTTTTTGATGAGGATTTAAATCTGTAAATATCTTTGTATTTGAAATCCTTTTTTTTAGCTTTTAAAAATTTTTTTGTTTTCTTTAAAATATCTTTTGTATCAAATTTACAATTTATAGTATTTTTATTTTTAATTCTTCCTTGTTGTCGATTACCAATATTAATAGTTGGAATTTTAAAATGGCCCGACTCTATTATTCCACTAGAGCTATTTCCAATTAATAAGTCACTATATTTCAAAAATTGATAGTAGTTATAAACACCTAAATTTTTGATAATGATTATTTTTTTCTTATTTTCAAATTTTTTTAGGATACTAATTATTTCTTTATAACCATGATCTCTATTAGGATAAGTAAAAACTATATTTACTCTCAATTTTAATAAATTATTTATTAAGTTTATTAAATTTTTCATATTTTCCTTAAGAGGAATTTTTGTTTCACTATGAAATGTACATAGAACAATTTTTTTTCTTTTATCTATTTTATTTTCTAAAATTTTAAAAAAATTATTTTTTTTAAATGAAAATTTTTTAAGGTTTTCAAGAGCAGGGGCACCTATATTTATAATTCTTTCTCTTGGAATATCAATTTTAATTAAATTGTTTTTATGACTTAAAGTTTCAACAAAATGAAGATATGACATTTTTGAAATGCTATAGCGATATTCATTATCATGCGCACCTTTTGTAATACTACCTCCACAAAAGTGACATATGGGAATATTGAGATTGAAAGCGGCAATTGCAATGGCAAATGTTTCAAATCGATCGCCCAATAAAAGAATAGTTTTAGGTTTAATTTTTTTTAAAATTTTATCAGCCTCGGTAATATAAAAAGATATTATTTTTGAAGTATCGTTAGACTTGTTGCGACTGCTGATTCTTTTTATTCTAATAATATTTTTAATGTTATCCTTTTTAATATCTAAATAAGTATTTCCAAATAAATTTTGACTATGAGCCTCACTTAAACACAAGTAGCTTTTAATCTTTTTATTTTTTTGACTACTTAATATGATGTTTCTCATTATACTATAGTCAGAACGTCCAACACTAAAAATTATTATTTTTTTTCTCATTTAAGTAAAATTTTTTACCTCCCAAAATTAAATATGGTTTAAAGTTTTTGTAGTTTGTTGCTCTAATTATTCTATCTAATTTATTTTTTTTTATATTCTTTTTTATTTTATAAAGATCATTTAATTCTTTTCTTAGATATAACTTTTTTGACCAAATTATTTTTCTATTAAGATAAATCATTTTTTCTAAATTTCCATTTTTACTAAAAATTTTATTTAAAACTTTTTTTGCTTGATTAAGTTGATGTTTATAAGAAATTTTGAGTAATGAGTTAATATCAATATTCTTTTTTAATCTAAAATATTTAACATCGATTATTTTACCGTTATCAATTTTTTCATTGATTATGTGTGCAGTTACTCCATAAAATTTTTCTTGATTATAAATTGCAAAATTAGCACAACCTATTCCTCTGTAATTAGGTGGTCCTGGATGAAAATTCAAAGATGCATATTTTATTTTGGATAAATTTTTTTTTTTTAAAATTATATAAGATCTAAAAGAGATGATATAATCATAAATTTTGGGTTTAAGTTTGATTTGTTTAGGTTTATCCGTCAGTATTTTTGTTATTTTAATTTTTTTCTTTTTTAAGAATTTAAGTAATTCGAGACTGTAATAATCTTTTTTTCTTCCTAAGAATAAAACTTTCATTTTAATTTCAAACAAATACTTATATATCTGTAAACAAAATTTGATATTAAGTAAATTAAAATGAATTTAAATCCACTAATTATAGCAGAGATAGGTGTTAATCATAATGGTTCTGTTTCGTTAGCTAAAAAATTAGTTTTAGGTGCAAAACGAGCGGGTGCTAATGCAGTTAAATTTCAATATTTTAAAGCCGAAGATCTTGTTACTAAAAAAGCAGAAAAGGCCCTGTATCAAAAAAAAAATACTAAAATTAAAAAAGAAACACAATTCGAAATGCTTAAAAAAATTGAATTTAATTTTGAAAAACATCTTGAACTTGTAAAATTTGCAAAAAAAAATAAAATTTTCTTTAGTTCATCTTTTTTTCATCATGAAGATATAAAATTATATAAAAAACTCAAATTAGATTTTATTAAAATTCCATCAGGAGAAATAGATAATTTTTTATATCTAAATGAAATTTCAAAAATAAAGGATAAATATATTTTTATTTCAACAGGTATGGCATCATTAAAAGAAATTAAAGAAACTTTAAATTATCTACTCAAGAAAGGTTTAAAAAAAAAGAAGTTAGTTCTGATGCATTGTATCACTGAATATCCTGTTGATGAAAAAAATTTAAATCTTAAAGTATTAAATAGTTTTAAAAAAAAATTTGATATTTCAATAGGCTTTTCCGATCATTCTAAAAGTTTTATTTCTGGAGGTGTAGCAATTTCACAAGGGGCTTGTGTTATTGAAAAACATATTACTTTAGATAATAAAATGCATGGACCTGACCATAAAGCAAGCTTAAATTTAAAAGACTTTGAGATTTATTGTAAAAATATTTACTCAACGATAAAGATTTTAGGTAAGTCGAAAAAACTAGTAACTCAGACCGAAAAAATAAATAAAAAAGTTGTGAGGAAATCTTTAGTAGCTAAAAAATATATAGGAAAAGGGGAAAAATTTACATTAAATAACCTAACTTTAAAAAGACCCGGGTATGGCTTGCCTTCGAAAAAACTTAATTTACTTCTAAATAGAAAATCAAAAAAAAATTTCAAAGTAAATGATTTGATTATTTTGTGAAAAAAAAAATTATTTTTATATGTGACCCGGGTATTGGAATTCTAGATAATAGCTTGTCTTTTTTGAATAAAATGAATAAAGCAGAATATGAAATTGAACTTTTGTTATTAAAAAATAATTTTATAAGAAATTTTAATTCAAAAGATTTTATAACAAAAACTTCAGATAAAATATTTTCTAAGTTATATTTTTATATCAATAATAATTTATATGTTTCAGAAAATTTATCAAAAGCAATTCAAGTTACTGATAATTTTGATTTTTTAAAAAATATAAGCTTATATATCAATAAATTAATTTTTCTAATTTTTAAAAAAAGATTATTATTTTTAGAAAAATTTTTTTATTATATTTCTTTTTTACTAAAAAATAAGCTGAACAAAAATTTCGTTAACAAAATTGATAGTGAAAATGTTATTTTTGATAATGTTAAATTTATCATTTATGATGTTCATTCAGAAAAATCTAAGGTAATTAAAAAAATTAAAGGCCAAATTAAAAATATTAAAAAATTGTCAATTTTTCATGGTTCTGACTTTCCTAGTCTGGAACAAAAACACAAAAATAAAGATATATCTTATATAAATAAATGTGATCAAATAATTTTTTCTAATACAGAACTTGAGGAGTATCATTATGAATATTACTTTAAATTTGATAATCAACTTTTGAAGTTTGGTTGTCCCAAACACTCAAGTGATTGGATAAAATTTGTTCTTGATAATGCTGAAAAAGAAAATTTTTTAAAAGAGAAATTTGTTTTTTTAATGACTAGACATCATGATGAAAAATGGTTTCCTTTAAAAAATAAAATAAATTATTTAAAAGATATTAAAAAAATTATAATTGATGAACTAAATTATAAGTTAGTATTAAGATTGCACCCAAAAGAGTCTGAAGAGCTTAATAATAACCTATTAAATGAGATTTTTGGTAAGAAGAATTATGGAAAAACTTGGCAGATCTCTAACTTGAGTCCTTATCTGATTGGAAAACACTCTCAATTTGCACTGAGTTTTTTTACTGGATTAGCTGTTGATCTATGGTTTGTTGGTTGCCCAACTATTGAATATCTTAGTTTTAATGATGTAGATATGAGTAAAATTAAATCTGATGATCCTAAATTTTATGAACAAGAAATTTATTATAAGAATAATGAGTATATTAGAAAAATTAGATTTAATGATTTAGTCATTGGATCATCTAATGAAGAACAATTAAGAAAAAATATTAGCCATGTTATTCATAATAAAGAAGAAGTTGTAAAAAAATATAAAAATTTGATAGAAAAAAAATATTTTAACAGAGAAGAAAGTGTAAATAAAATTATCGAATTTATAGGTAACAATTGTGATTAGGATTATTAAAAATTTATATAGAGCATTTAATATAGAGGATAAAAAAAAACTTTTATTAATATCTTTATTTTTACTATTTTCCGTAATTTTTGAATCTTTGAGTATTGGAATTTTAATACCTGTATTTAAATTAATATTAGACCCAAATCAATCATTACAATTCTTAACAGGTAATTTGTCATTTATTGGCTCTTATCTAAAACCTGAAAATTATGCTTATTTACTTTTATGCTCAGTATTTATTATTTTTGTAATTAAGTTTATTGTAATTTTATCATTAACATACCTCCAATATAATTTTGGTTTTTATTTACATAATAGACTTACAAAAAAAATTTTAGGGAAAGTAACAAATTTAAATCTTGAAAATTTTTACAAGACCCACACATCTAAAGCGACAACAATTTTTGCAACTGAAGTAGATCAGTTTGTTGGTTGCACCGTTGCTTTATTAGTATTTATTAATGAAATATTGGTGATAAGTGCCCTAGTTGTAATTATGTTTTTATTAAATTTTAAATTTACATCAGTATTGTTATTAATTTTTTTATTAAGTTTTTTTATTTACATCTTATTTTTAAAAAAAATAATTATAAATCTAGGGATTAAGAGATCAAAATATGAAGGACTTAAATTTAGAACTTTATTAGAATACTTTAACAATTATTTTGAAATTAATATTTATGATAAGATAAAATTATTTCAAAATAGGTTCATTGAAAGTAGCGTTGAAAGAAATCATTCATTTAAATGGATAAGATTTTATCAAAATTTACCCAGGGTTTTTTTTGAATTTTATGTTCTAATAATTTTTGTATTAACAGCTATTTATATAAAGATTTTAGATATCAATTTTGAGGATATTTTTATAATAGGAGGTATTTATGCAGTCTGTGCATTTAGAATAATACCTTCATTTAACAAAACAATGCAATCAACTCAAACTTTAAAATTTTTAAAACCGGCAATTAAGAATATTAATGATGTATTAAAAATCGAACATAAAAAAATTAAATCAATTAAAATCAAACTTAAAGATAAAATAGAACTAAAGAATTTTAGTTTTAAGTATCAGAATACTGAAAAAATAATTTTTAAAGATTGTAATTTAAAAATTTATAAAAAAGATTTGATTGCAATTAAAGGAGAATCTGGCTCAGGAAAAAGTACACTTATAAATATAATTTTAGGATATTTGAAACCTAATAGAGGCAATATATACATTGATGATAAAAAATTTTTAAAAAATCAAACATTTAAGTTTAATGTTGGCTACGTACCTCAAACTCCAACTCTATTAGATGAAAATTTAAAAGAAAATATTCTTTTTGGTAGGGACTATGACAGGGATAGATTTGAAAAAATAGTTTCTACATGTAATTTAAAAAAGTTTAATAAAAGCAATTCTAAAATTAAAAATAGAGAACTTGGGGAAAGAGGTAAATCAGTTTCTGGTGGACAAAGACAAAGAATAATGATCGCAAGAGCATTATATGATGATCCTGAGATAATTATATTTGATGAATTTAGTAGTTCATTAGATAGTGAAAATGAGGAAAAAATTTTACTGAATCTAAAAAAAATACTGAAAAATAAAACAGTTATTTTTATTACTCATAGTAAGAAAGTCGAAAACTTTTGTAAAAAAGTTTATTTAATTGACAACAATAAAATAAAAAAAATTAAATAATTTTATGCCAAAAGTAGATATTTCAGTTTTGATGTCTGTTTATAACAATGACAATACCCTAAAAAAATCAATTGAAAGCATTTTAAATCAGAAGTTTCAAAATTTTGAATTTTTAATTATTGATGACGGATCAATAGATAATTCATGGGAAATTTTAAATAAATTTTCCAAAAAAAATAAAAGGATAAAATTATTCAAGAATTTTAAAAGAAAAGGACTTGCTTTTTCTTTAAATAAAATAATATCAAAATCTAAAGGAAAATACCTAGCGAGAATGGATGCTGATGATTTTTCAAAAAAAAACAGACTAAAAATACAAATTGAATTTTTAAAAAAAAATACGGAAATCGACCTAGTTGGATCTATGGCGAAAACTTTTGAAGGTAAAATCTTAAAAGTGCCAAAAGATGACAATTTGATTAAAAAAACAATTATAAAAAAAAATCCTTTTATACATCCTAGTATTATGGGTAAAAGAAATTTTTTTATTAAAAATAAGTACAATCCAAACTATATTAGATGTCAGGACTATGAATTATGGTTGAGAGTCTATAGAAATCATAAGTTTTATAATATTAATAAAGTGTTATTAATTTATAATAAAAGTAAAATTGATTTTAAAACAATTATAATCACTTTTAAGTTAATGATTTTAAATGTAACAAAAGAAAAAAATAGAAAAATAAAATCAATTTTTTATACAATGTACAATTTATCAATCAATTTAATCAAATTCATATTTTAAGTGAATAAAGTAATTTTTGATATCGGAACACATCGTTATGAGGAATTAAAATTTTTATTTGGAAATTTTAGCGATAAATATATTTTTTATATTTTTTGGCTTAAATCAAGCTTGCAAAGTTTAATAAAAAAAAAAAAATATAAATAAGTTTGGATATTCAAGGTCATTTTTCGAATTAAATTTAAAACAACATATCAATATTTTACAATTTCTTTTAAAAATTAGAAAAAATAATTATCCTCATAAGATAATCTGTATAGATCCAAATTTTGTGGGAAATATTGAAAATAATTTTAAAAAAAAATTTTTAGATTTTTATAATTTAAATTTGGCCATAGGTGAAAGTGATAAGGATAATATTTATTTAAAAAAACTTTTTTTAAGTAGAAATTCTTTATCAAATAATATTTATTTAACAAATGAAAATCAGCCATTTAATTTAGTACCGTGTACGTCATTTAATAAAATTTTAAAAATTTTAATTGAAAAAAAAATAATTTTTACAGAAGATGAATTTATTTTAAGAATGAATTGTGAGGGAAGTGAATTCTTTATAATCAAAGATTTATTAAGAAACAATTTATCTCTTAGTTTAATTTGTGGATCGTTAAATGATGTAAAAAAAAAACATGGAGATGAAGAATATAAAAACATGATGAATTTACTAAAAGAGAGAAATATTAATTTTGTTTACTTTAAAGCTTCTGACCCAAGCTCATGGCTTAATATAGAAAAATATTTTTTTGAAGAAACAAGTAGATATGAAAAAAAATAGTGTTGGTATAATTGGATTAGGATATGTAGGATTACCTTTGGCTATTTCTTTTGGAAAAAAAAGAAATTGTATTGGTTTTGATTTAAATAAAGTAAGAGTAAATGATTTAAAAAAAGCTTTTGATAGAAATAAAGAATTTTCAACAAATCAAATTAAAGACTCAATAAATCTCAAATTTACAAATAATTTATTTGATCTTGAAAATTGTGAATTTTTAATTGTGACCGCACCAACTCCAATTACAAAAAATAAGGAGCCTGACCTAAGTTTTATTGAGAAAGCTGCTAAAGACATTTCTAAAATAATTAAAAAAAAAATGATTATTATTCTTGAGTCTACTGTATATCCAGGTGTCACAGAAGATTTTTTTGCAAAAATTATTTCATTAAAGTCAGGTTTAAGATTAAACAAAGATTTTTTTGTTGGGTATAGTCCAGAAAGAATTAATCCAGGTGATAAATTACATTCTCTTGAAAACGTAACTAAAGTTGTATCAGGATCAAATAAATTGATTACTAAAAAAATTAATACTCTGTATAAAAGTATCATTAAAGAAATTTTTGTTACAAAAGATATAAAAACTGCTGAAGCAGCTAAGATAATTGAAAATATTCAACGTGATGTAAACATTGCTTTAATTAATGAATATTATCAATTGTTTGAAAAACTTAATCTTAACACCCATGAAATATTGAAAGCTGCATCGACAAAGTGGAATTTTCTTAATTTTAAACCCGGTTTAGTGGGAGGGCATTGTATAGGTGTTGACCCGTATTATCTGACACATTTAGCCAAAAAAAAAGGTTATAAACCAAATTTAATTCTTGCAGGAAGAAATATTAATGACACGATGCACAAATATCTTGTTAAAAATATCATATCCAAAATAAACTTTTCAAAAAAAAATTTTTCTAAATTAAAAATTTTGGTGCTTGGAGCAACGTTTAAAGAAAACTGCTCTGATTTAAGAAATAGTGGCTCTTTGAAATTTTTTAAGGAGTTACAAAGATATAATAAAAGTTCAAAAATATACGACCCAGTAGCAGATCAAAAATTGTTGAAAAAAATAATTAAATCTAAAAATATTGGAAGTTTAAAAAAAAAATATTTTGATCTAATATTAATGATGGTTCCTCATAATATTTTTAAAAAGATAAAAAAAAATGTAATTGCTTCTTTAAAAGACAGTGGAAAATTTTATGATTATAATAATTCAATAAATATAAAAAATATTTGATTTTTTATGAATATTGGAATTTTATTTTCTTATGGAATATCCCTTAAAGATTGGGATCAATCAGGATTGATAGATAGAGAAATTGAAATATACAAAAAATTATCAAAATATCATAAAATAACTTTTATAACATTTGGGACAAATGATGATCTAAAATTTAAAAGTAAACTAAAAAGTTTCAAAATTGTACCAGTTTATAAATTTATCAAAAAAAGAAATAAATATTTAAATTTTTTAATTTCATTTTTTATTCCAATATTATTAAAAACTCATTTTAAAGAAATAGATATTTTGAAATGTAATCAAATGTGGGGATCTTGGATAGCAGTTATAAATAAAATTATTTATAAAAAAAATTATATATTAAGATGTGGCTATGAAATGTATCAAAATGAACTCCATGGTAATAATTTTATTAGAAAAAGATTGTTTTTTTTTATAAGTTATTTTAGTTATATATTTTCAAAAAAAATTGTAGTTACAACAAAAGATATAAAAAAATTTATAGTAAAACATTTTTATATAAATTCTAAAAAAATTATAATTATACCTAATTTTATTAATACGGCAAAATTTAAAAGTTTAAGTAAAAAAAAAACAAATGACTGTCTGTTTATTGGAAGATTATCTGAGGAAAAAAATCTTTTTAAAATTTTTGGTTTTTTAAGTGGAACAAAAAAAAGATTATTTATTATTGGAGATGGAAAAATAAAAAAAAGACTTATTGAGTATAAAAAAAATTTAAAAATTAATGTTTCATTTTTAAAAAATATAAAAAATAACAACCTACCAAGAATTTATAATAGATTTAAATTTTTTATATTAATGTCTAAATTTGAGGGAAATCCAAAAGTATTATTAGAGGCCATGGCATGCGGCTGCATTTGTTTAGTAAATAAATCACAAGGAATTAAAGGTATTATTAAAAATAACTATAACGGTTTTTTTATTAAGAATAAATTTGATTTTATTAATATAATCAAAAAAATTGAAAATAACAAAAGTATATATTTAAAAATATCAAAAAATTCTCAAAATTTTATAAAAAAAAATAACTCACTAGAAATAATTACAAAAGAAGAATTAAAACTTTATAAATAAGGACAAGATGAAAAACAAACTTATAATAATGCTGTCTGCAAAAAGATGTGGATCCACAGCAATTTTACAGATGTTTCAGAAAAATAAATTTTGTAAAATAGCTCACATTAATCAAGATATTGATAACTGGGAAATACAATTTTGGTCTTTGGCCTCTAAAGCTTTGAAGGGAAGTGATTATCAATTTCGAAAAAGATTAAAATCATGTCTTCCACAAATTAACATTCCAAAAAAACTTGATAAACAAAAAATATTTGAAATATGGGGCAAGATACACAAGCTTTTAGGTAAGATTATCTTTGATAAAAGTCCACAGTATCTTGGAGATAAAGATACATTAAATTTAATATATGAATATTCTTTGAAAAATGATGTAAAAATTTTCTGTTTTATAAGAAATCCTCTAGATGCAATAACAAGCCAACATGAGTTATGGCATAACTATACAAATGAGAAAAATATTAAAAAAAGAGAAAAAAATTGGTTAATTTATTATAAAAATTATGAAAACTTTAAAACAAAACTCAAAATCAAGTTTTTTAGATATGAGGATTTTGTATTAGATCCAGATTTTAATGGAAAAAAATTGATGAACTTTTGTAGAATTCCTTATAAAAAAAAAGATTGGACACACATCAAACCTGTTTCAATTGGAAGGTATAGATCATCATTATTTAAACAAGTTAAAAAATGGAAAATTGCCCCAGAAATGTTACTTCATATGAAAAAATATAATTATTCAGAAACAAAATCAGTCGATTTATTTTCGTCTTATAAGATTTTATTATATTCTTTAAAGAGATATATTCCTCTTAATATAAAAAGTTTTTTTAAAAAACAAATAAAGTGGATCAATTAATTGTAAATAATTATCTAAGTTTTTTTATAGCAATAATATTATTGTTACTAATTCATAATTTTTCAGATTTAGTTTCAAAAAAAAATACATTTATTAAAAATAAGATTTTCAATTATGTGGTAAGTGCTAATCTAGTTTTAATAGGTTTATCTTTAATTATTTTTTTTTTATTTTTATTTGAATTAAAGATTGATTTAATTAGAATATCTTTATTAATATTATTTTTATTTATTTTTTTTAAAAATAGATTTGATTTTAATAAATTATTAATTTTTAATAAATTCGAATATTTATTTATACTATTTTTTTTTATTTTAGCCCTATGCCCCCCAAGCGATGCCGACTCTTTAGATTACCACTTGGGATTTGCAGTAAGTGCTATTGAGAATAACAGTATTTTACCTAGGAATGACTGGTTTCATTACAGACTATTTGGGTATGGAGAATATTTAAATTTATTTGGTTTCATTTTTTTTTCTAAACATTTTGGTCAATTAGTAAATTTTTACTCATTTTTTTTAATTTGTTTGATTTTTAAAGAATTTACTAATGAAAGAAAATTAAATTTAAATTTAATTTTTTATTTTTTATCTACGCCTCTTTTAATATGGCTAGTCTATTCTTCTAAACCGCAATTATTATTATCACAAATAATACTTCTAGTTTTTATTTTTATTTTGAAACAACAAATTTTTAGAAATATTTACATAATAAATATTTTTTTGTGTTTTGTGATAGTTTGTAAAATTAGTTTTATTTATTCAGCAGGATTTTTAACTCTCTATCTATTTTATACTTCAATTAAAGAAGATTTTTTTTTAAGATATTTGAAAAGTGGAATATTAGCTTTGTTGTTAATTCTATTACCAATTTTTATATTAAAATTTAGTTTTTATGGGGATATTCATCCACCTATGTTTGAAAAATTTAAGAAAGTAAATGATCCAGCTATATTAGAGTTTCTGTTTACAATTTCTAAAGACAGTGCAACTTTTATTCAAATAAAACCATTTTACTTTTTAATACTCCCAATTATTGCTACGATACCATTTTCTACAAAAATATTAACAACTATACTTGGCTTTGGTTATAATACTTTGTATCTATACCCCTTTTTAAAAAAAGAGACTAAAGAAAAAAAATATTTATTTCTCCAATTTATTTTTGTTGTCACGTCAATAATTTTTTTTTCATTTCAAAACAATTTTCAACCGAGATATTTGTTAGATTCTTTTTTAGTAAATGGTTTACTTTTTTCGATTTTATTGAATAAAACAAAGATTTTTAGAATATTAAATGTTGGATTTTATATTGCTTCATTTTTTATCTTAATAATTTTAATTCCTATTTCTATTTTCTATTTTTCAGCTAACTTTAACAATGATAGTTATGAAAAAATCATGAATAAAATAGCTAACAACTATTCAGAAATACAATGGATTGAAAAAAATATAGATAAAGATGACATTGTTTCTTCTCAAACATCAAGATCACACGCTTTAATGAATTTTAATTTTATCACAAGAGAAAGAACTTTTCAATTTCATCCAGTATTTAGAGCGAAAGAAAGAGAAAAATATTTTGGAAATGACTTTATAAATTTAAAAGATCTATATCAAAAATACAATATTTCAAAATTGGTTGTTAGATCTGATCAAACACAAGATGAGTTTGTTAAATTTCTAATAGAATGTACAAATTTTGGAAAAACAGACAAAAAAAAGACATTTTATTCAGCAACACGTAATCCAATTAGTTCATTAAGAAAAAATAATTATGAATTACAAATAGTAGAAAATAAATGTCTAAAAAGAGATTAAGAAAACTAGCTGTTATCTTTGAAGACTCACGATTTGGTGGTCCACACTATCAATTTATAAATAACTATAGTTTTTTAACTAAAAATTTTGATACTAAAATTTTAATCTCTAATTTTGAAAATAAAATTTTCAAAAAAAAGCTACGCTCAAAAGAAATTACTCATAAAGAAAGTAACATTTACTATTTAAGTTTAAATTTAAAAAAATTTTTTTTTTATTTATTTTATTTTTTTACAGATATAAAAATAATTAAAAAATTTATAAAAGAAAATAGAATAGAAGTAGTTTATGTAGCCGGTGGTTCAAATAATTTTAAAACAATAATTGCATGTTTAAATTTGAAAGTAAAAATCATATGGCATATTCACGATACGCACTCAAATTGGTTTTTAGTAAAAATATTTCAAAAATTATATATTTATTGTTCAAAAATAATATTTGCCTCAAATAAATCAAAAAATTTTTATACAAAATCTTTTAAAAAAAAATTTTCATGTATAGTTCTACAGTCCAGTATTGAAGATAGAAAATTTCAAAGAGTAGAATTGTCTAATAATAAGTTCACAGTGGGTACAGTTGGAAATTTTAATAAAATAAAAAATCAACTTTTTTTTTTAAAAATTGCAAATAATTTTAAAAATGATAAAAATATTAATTTTAAAATTATTGGAAATGTATGGGAGACACAAAAATCCTATTATCAAAGTTGCATAAAATACATCTCAAAAAATAATATAAAAAATGTCAAAATTTTACATAATTGCAAAGATGTCATTGCAAATATAAGAAAATTTGATGTATTTTTACTCACATCACTTCATGAGTCTTCCCCCATAGTTTTATGGGAAGCTATGTCTCAAAAAAAACCAATTATATCATCTGATGTCGGTGATTTGAGATATTTAATGAAGTTAAAAAAGTTTGGTTATATCTTAAATGATTATGATGAAAAAAAATTTATTTTTGCGATAAAAATGATTTTAAAAAAAAGCAAGATGAGAAAAATTTTTTCTAATAATTCATATACTTTATATAAAAAAAATTTTACAAAAAAAAAGTATGAAAAAAAATTTTTAAGTTTTGTACAGGATATTATTTGAGTATATATGGAAAAAAAAGAATATATATTGCAGTTATTTATCTCTCTTATATATCTAAATTTTTTATTTAAAAATATATTCATACAAGATATTCAACTTTCAAATTTTTATATTTATACTATTGACTATATATTTCCTGATCTTAGTCTTTTATTTGTAGGTTTTTTTGTAATTTATTTTTTATTTTTTATTTATGAAAATTTGGGAAAATTTAACTTTCAAAATGATAAGATATTTTTACTTATCTTGCTTTTGTTTTTATCTGGTTTTTTTGGATTAATTAATTATCTAAATCTAGATTATTTAATTTTATTAAGATTGAGTTTGTTATTATTTATTTGCTTTAGTATTTTTTTTCTTTTTTATGTAAAAAAATTTAGAAATTTTTCTCATTTTTTGAGATATATTATAATATTAACAAATATAATAATTTTAATATCATTCACGAATTATCATACTATACACTTTAAAGATATAATTTTATTTGGCTATGAAGTTTTACCTACAAACCCTGTAAATCAAAAATTCATTTTTTTATTATTAAATTCTTTTGTTTTATTATTTATGATTGAAAATAATAAAAATTTGAAATTTAATTTAATAGTTTGGATTTTAATAATTACAAATTTTTTATTTTTATTAAGATTTGCTAATACCTATTCATTTTTCTTAACAATTTTGAGCATTTTGTATATTCTTTATTTTAAGATATTTAAGTTTAATTTATCAAAAAAATTTATCTTAGGATTAAAGTTTTTATTTATTGGAACTTTTCTTTTATATATCACTATATTATTTTTCTCACCATTTCCAAAAAATATTATTTTTAAAATTATAAGCTCAAAAATAGAAATAGTTCAATATAGTGATTTCAAAAAATTAACAAGACACTATTTATTATATGGGCATCATTATAAATTAAAATGCTCTGAGGTTCTTGATTCTAACTCTAGGGAACCAGATGTGTTTATGAACGAGTATTTTAGAAAAAATAAACATGTTACTGGGATTGATAGTTTATATAAAAAAATGCTTAATTTTGATTGTTATGGTAAAGAACAAGTAGATTTAGTTCTCAATACCATAGACAGCTTTTATCCATTAATTGGTTTGTTATCTAGAATTGAACAAATAAATGAATATAAAAAAGAATTATCTTTTAATTCAAGTTTTTTATTTTTTGGACTAGATCCTGTAAAGATTGATAAACAACTTAATCTAGGAAATTTTACTCATAATTCATTTTATAATATTATACTGAGACATGGTTTGATTTTTACTTTAATTCTACTTTATTTTCTATCAAATTTGTTTATAAGAAGCACGTCATTTTATTTTGATATAATATTTATGATAATAATTATAAGCCAATTATTTGATGACTATTTAATTGGAAATAGAAGTGAATTATCTTTTTTTATTTGGTTTGCATTAGGTAATTTTTTTACAACGAAAAAAAAAATTTATGAAAATAAATAATCTTGAAAATAATCTTGAAAATAATCTTAAAAATTTAAAAAGATATGGTCTTGTTGGAATTAAACAATCACTAGAAGATGAAGGAGCAGGGTTCGAAGATATAAGATTAATGAGAAAAATCACAAATAAACTTAAATTAAATTTAAATGTTAAAATTGGAGGTTGTGAGGCTAAGAATGATATTTTTTTTTGTGATGAAATAAAAGTAAATGGTATCGTAGCTCCAATGGTAGAGAGCAAATATGCTTTAAAAAAATTTATAAATACAATTGAAGAAAATATTTCAACTAAAAAGATTAAATTTTTTTTTAATCTTGAGACAATTCAAGCTTATAAAAATTTTTTCTCCATATTAAATTCAAAAGAATTTAATTTGTTATCAGGGATTGTTGTAGGAAGATCTGATTTAGCGGGCTCATTATCACTCTCAAAGAATAAGGTTAATTCAAAAAAAATATATAAAATTGTAAATACTATTGCTAGTAAGATAAAAAAAAAAAATATTTCAATAAAAATGGGAGGGTCAATTACTCCAAAATCACTTCCTTTTATAAAAAAACTTCATTTATCAAAAAAGCTTTTTATAATTGAAACAAGAAATTGTGAATTTAAATTAAATAAAAATCTTTTAAGTAATTTTGAAAATATTTTAATCGATGTATTCAAATTTGAAATTGCATGGTTAGAATTTAAAAATTTGAACATAAATAAAAAAAGATCAAGTAAATATTTTGATTCAATTAAACGTATCAAAGAAATGAAAAAAAGATTAAAAAATTACTTATGAGAACATTTTTATCAGCTGTAATACCTGTAAGAAAAGGTTCTCAAAGAGTGAAAAATAAAAATTTAAGAAAATTTGGAAACTCTAATTTACTAAAGATTAAAATAGATCAACTTAAAAGAGTAAAAGAAATTGATAAAATAATTGTAAATACCGACTCTGAAAAAGCCATTGAAATTGCAAAAAAAAATAATGTCCACTATCATCTGAGAGACAGATATTTCGCTTCCTCAAAATGTTCTAATAGCGAGTTTTGGTCACATATTGCAGATGTAACTGATAGTGATTTTATTCTATTTACAAATTGCACTTCTCCATTAGTTAAAGATAAAACCTTAAGAAGTATTATTAAAATATTCAAAAAAAACAAAAAAAAATTTGATAGCTTCAACACAACAACTAATGTAAAAGAATATCTTATAAAGAATAATAAGGCGTTAAATTTTAAAATAGGAAAAACTCAAAATTCTCAAGATTTACCTGATATTAAAAAATTTAATTTTGCCATTAATATAATTTCTCAAAAAAAAATGTATAAAAAAAAAACAGTAATAGGTTCTAAACCATATCTTTTTGATTTATCTGAATATGAGGGCTTTGATATTGACACAATGTATGATTTTAAATTTGCTGAATATCTTTATAAAAATGGAATTTCATTGTGAAAAAAAAAATATTAGTAACTGGTGTGGCAGGTTTTATCGGTTCCAAATTAGCTGAAAAACTATTAATAAATGGATATAAAGTTACAGGTGTAGATAATTTTTCAAGTGGCTATAAAAAAAATATCCCAAAAGGAGTAAGATTTGTTAGAGGAAATTTTTCAGACCGAATTTTTTTAAAAAGATTAAATCTTAAACAATTTGATATCATATTTCATATTGGTGGACAAAGTTCAGGTGCTATATCTTTTGATGATCCATTTAAAGATCTTAAAGATAATGTAGTTTCAACTGTTAATATCTTAGAATTTATAAAGAATACAAAAACGAAATTTATTTATGCAAGCTCTGTAGCTGTTTATGGAAATATAAATACGAAAAAGTTAAAAATTTCTGATAAATGCCAACCAGCCTCAATTTATGGTGTTGGAAAACTTTCAAGTGAGATGTATATGAGAGTATATTCTGAAACATATAATAATTGTTGTCTTGCTTTCAGGATTTTTAATACTTTTGGAGAGGGACAAGATTTAAAAAATTTGAGACAGGGAATGATAAGTATTTATTTCTCTCAAGCATTCTATAGATCAAAAATATTAGTTAGAGGAAGCAAAAATAGATTTAGAGATTATATACACGTAGATGATGTTACTGATGCATTAATAAAAGCTATTAATTATGATAAAAAAAAATTTGAAATATTTAACATTTGCACAGAGAAAAAAACAAAAGTATATGAAATATTAAATTTTATAAAACATTATTTCAATAATAATATTTCTATAAGGTTTGGTAAAAAAACTTTAGGAGATCAATTTGGTGTAATTGGTAGCAATAAAATGACAAAAAAAAAACTGAATTGGAAACCAAGAATAAATTTAAAGAGAGGGCTTACAAGATTTTTTAATTATTACCTAAAATGAATTATATTGTTACAACTACAATCTTTAAACCAAGTAAAGCTGTTAAGCTATTCTCCAAAATTAAAAATTGGAAATTGGTTGTTGTTGGAGATCTTAAAACTCCACATAAATTATATCAGAAAATGAAAAATGTAATTTATTTATCTCCAGAAGACCAAAATAAGATTGACAAAAAACTTTCTAAATTAATTGGATGGAATTGTGTTCAAAGAAGAAATTTTGGATATTTGTATGCATATTTAAATGGTGCAAAATATATTGCAACGGTAGATGACGATAATATTCCTTATAGTTATTGGTCAAAATCTTTTAAGTTGGATGAAAAGATTTCTGTGACTAAATATTTTACCAATAGAAAAGTTTTTGATCCAATATCAATATTTAGATTTAAAAATATGATATGGCACAGAGGTTATCCGTTAGATCAATTAGAGATAAAAGAAAAAATTAAACAAATAAATTTTAAAAAAAAATTTGATATACAGGCTAATCTTTGGAATAAAAATCCAGATATTGATGCTATAAATAGAATGAATTTAAAAAATTTGAATTTTAATTTTAAAGTTAAAAAACCATATACTTCAAATAGAATTTCACCGTTTAATTCTCAAAATACGATTTTTACAAGAGAGTGTTTAAAAAATTATTTTTTATTTCCATTTGTTGGTAGGATGGATGATATTTGGGCTTCTTATTATGTTCAGGCTTTAGGTTTTAAAGTTTTTTACGATAAGCCAACTGTTTATCAAGACAGGAATGTTCATAGTATTTACAAAGATTTTATCTTAGAAGATTTAGGTTATAAGAATAACATGTCTTTAATTAATAAGATATTAATTAATCCAAAAAAAATAAAAGATTTTTTACCAACAACATCTTTTAAAGCATTTAAACGATACCAGGAAATAACTAAATAAAAAAAATTGATTAATAATAAAAAACAGTTTCAAATATTTTTATTATGTTTGTTTTTTTTAACAGTAATAAAAATATTTTTTTTTATAGATTTTGAGCCAAGAACTGATCAAGCACATCAAATTGGTTGGATGTACAAGATTATCAATAGTGAGCATTTTCTTGGAAAAGATGTTTTTGAAAAAATAAGTTATTTTTATGAAGATTATAAAGGTCTTGTTTTTGAAGTTATCAAACCTACTTTTTTTTATGGAAACTTACATGCAAATTACTTTCACTTATTTCCTACTTTGTTGGTATCTTTAATCTCGAAAGTTTCAAATTTTTCTGAGATAAATGTATTTAATTTTTTGTCTATTTTTTCAAATTTTTTGAGCTTTTATTTTTTGATAAAGATTATTCAAAAAATTTATTCAAAGGAAATAGAGAAAAATTACTTTTTCTTTATTTTCATTTTTTTTAACGTTGTTTTTCTAAACTGGTATATTTTTTTATTTTCTCAATTGGGAGTCCATAATATTTCTTCAATGGTTATATTATTCAACTTTTACTTTTATAATAACTTTAAAAGAGTAAATTTTCTCTACTATGGTATTATATTTTCATTATCATCATTATTTCATCAAATTAATTTTATAATTTTATCTTTCTTTTATTTGTTAATGATTATTGAAAATCAAAATAGATTAAAAAATTTAATTAATTTTCTAATACCAGTAATTATTTCTTTTTTACCGTTATTCTTTATAATAATATTAAATTTAGACAATTATAATAATTTCCCTTTAAATAATACGACTGAAAATTTTAATTTATTAAATAAAGTTATTGAAAATTTTATTTTCTTTATTCAGAAAAATTTAATTTTTTTTCCACTATTATTTATTATATTTATTTTGTTTATATTCAGTGAGAATAATAGTAAACTTGAAAAAAAGATTAAAATTTTATTTTCTTTATTATTTCTACTTTCAATTATTACAAATGAATTTTTCAAAGCTTCTTATCAAAGAGTTTCAATCTACTTATTTTATTTTTATATATTTATATTTTTTAAATTTTTATTTATTTATATAAATCATAGAAATTTTAAAAAAATATTTTCTATTATCATCATTTTAAATCTATTTTATAATATTTTTTTAATATATGATAATTTTTATAAGATTAGTCCTAAATCTGAATTTTATTCTTACTATAATAATCAGGGAAATATTAATAAAGTATTTAAAGAATTGAATAAAAAAAAAGATTTTAAAAACATTGTTTTTTTAAATAATTTATCTGAAGATTATTACAATATATATAATGGTGATGAGAAAAAAAGTATTTTGAAAAAACCTCTGCACAACATTGTTATCAAGAACGAGTTTGACTATTTAAGAGAAAAAATTTTCAATAAAGATATACACATTGTTTCATTTGTGGATAATGAAATCTTATTAAATAAGACTTTAAATATTCTACAAAACAATTCTATTTTTAAATGTTCATTGGTTGAGAATGTTTATTTTAAGGAAGTATTTAGAAACAGAAATGAATCTTTCTATAAACTTACCGTTTATAAATTGAGTTGTTAAAATTGTTCATAAATTATTTTTGATCCTTCTTTGGAAAACATCGGTGAAATTGTGCTAAAATTCTTTTTTTTCAAAAAATCTTTTAGTTTTGATACACGGTTTTTTTTTGCAATTAACATAAAATATCCACCTCCTCCTGCTCCAAGTAGTTTTCCACCATCTATATAATTATGTTTTTTTATCAGTTTATAGAATTCATCAACTCTTTTGTTGCTGGTATTTTTAAATTTTGATTTAATATTCCATGACTCATCTACTATTCTTGCAAAGGTTGATATGTTTCCTTTTAAAAGATATCTTTCAGCTTTAATTGATAATTCGTGTATTTTTTTCATTTCTTTATTTACTTTTGATTGATTTAAAATTTTTGCTACCGAATGATCATAACTAAAATATTTTCTTGGAATTAAAGTAATTAAGATTCTATTTTGTAATTCTTTTAAGTATTTTTTTTTTATATTAATCTTTTTAACTTTGAATTTTCCGTTTTTTTTGAAAACTATTTTATTAAAACCACCATAACTTGCTGATATTTGATCTTGAAAACCACCTTTTTCTTTTAAAATATTTCTTTCAATATCAATAATTTCCTCAGCAATTTGAAGTTTACTTTTTTTAATCTTTTTTAATTTACAGATACAATTAAGTAATCCTACACCAAAAGCTGAGCTTGTTCCCAAACCACTTTGACCAGGAAGATCAGAGTCGTGATGAATATCAATTTTATTAATTTTGTAAATTTTTAAAATTTCTCTTATAACAGGGTGTTTTATATTATTTATTTTGTTTGCATTATTAATTTTAGAATATGAAATATTATAATTATGGTTTCTTTTATGAATGGGTACTTTAATTAAATGATATGAAAATTTATCAATGGTAGTTACTAATACTTGACCTCCATTCTTTTTAAAATAACTTGGTATATCAGTTCCACCACCTACAAATGATATTCTAAATGGTGTTTTTGATATTATCATCTTAAAGATAACAAATTTGATTGCTTAACTTTTTTTCTCCAATAATTCAGTAAGTCGGTCATAGTTTTTCGGAATGAAATCTCTGGTTTCCATTTTGTGTGATTTGAAAACTTTGATACATCTGGAACTTGTAAGTCAGCATCTATTGGTCTTAATCTATTTCTATCTATTTGAATTTTATATTTTTTTATTTTACTAATCGACAGCAACTCTTTTAACATATCTCCCACTGTACAAGTATAATTTCCTCCAATATTGTAATATTCTCCTCGAACAGGTTTCTTAGTTAATGACATATAATATGCCTTAACAGCATCTCTAACATCACCATAAGTTCTCAAAGATTTTAGATTACCAACTTTAATTATTGGTTTAATTTTATTGGCTTCTATCATAGCAATTTGTTTTGCAAAAGAAGACTCTGCAAAAACATCCCCTCTTCTTGGTCCTGTGTGAGTAAACATTCGTGTTGTTATAGTATTAATTTTATAAGCTTGCGCATAAAATCTCCCTATTAGATCAGTTCCAATTTTAGATATAGCATACGGAGAAGCTGGATGAAAATTACATTCCTCATTAATTGGTAATTTATCTTTTGGAACTCTTCCAAAAACTTCAGATGAGGAACAAATTTGAATCCATGTTTTTTTTAATCCAAGCATCTTTATACATTCTAATATATTTGCTGTTCCTATAATATTGGTATTTAAAGTATCCAATGGTATATCAAAACTTGTTTTTGGAAAACTTTGAGCAGCTAAGTGAAAAATATAATCTGGCTTTACCTCTTTTAAAACTTTTAAAATAGATGAAAAGTCATTCAAGTCAGCATACAAAAATTTTACTTTTTGCTTTTTGTCGTCTATTAAATGAGATACATTTTCAGGATTACTTCTCCATCTACAAATTCCATAAATTTGCCAATTGGTTTTCTTTATTAAAAAGTCACACATATGGGAACCAACCATTCCTGTTACACCGGTAATAAGAGCTTTTTTCATTTTTTATTTTTCCCTTAAGTTTTTCTGATTTTTTATAAACCATTTAACAGTTTTGTTTATTCCTTCAGAAAAGCTTGTTTTCTTTTTCCATCCAAATCTTTTAATTTTTGAAATCTCAAATTTTCTTTGCAATTGGCCCTCAGGTTTGTTCTTATCAAATATTAATTTTCCATTATAACCAACAGATTTAGAAATAATTTTTGCTGCTTTTTTTATCGATACTAAATTATTACTAGCTATATTTATAGGGCCAATAAATTTTTTTTCAATTATAAGATCTATCGCAATAATTAGATCTTTTATAAAGAGGAAGTCTCTTTTTGCATTTCCAGTTCCCCAAATTTCATGTGATTTTTTTTTCCTAATTTTAGAATTATAAATCTTTTTAATTAGTCCAGGTATTACATGTGAGTTTATAGGGTGAAAATTATCATGAGGACCGTAAATATTAGATGGAATACAATAACAATATTTTATTTTTTTTTTCTCATATAAATATTGTAAATGTAACAATAAATTTCTTTTGGCATATGCGTAAGCGTCATTTGTTTTTTCAGGTATACCTTGCAAAAACATATCCTCTTTCAAAATTTTTTTTTCAAGCCTTTTTGGATATGCACACCCTGTTCCCATAGCAAATATATATTCAATATTACTTTGTTCAGCGTACTTTAAAATGTTTGTGTTAATTAGTATATTATCTAAATAAAAACCAAGTTTATCATTTATATTTGCTTGAATTCCACCAACCTTAGCTGCTAAATGAATAAGAATATTTGGTTTAAATGAAATGAAAAGTTTTTTAACTTTTATTTCATTTTTTAGATCAATTTCACTTCCAATAGATTTAACAAAATATTTTTTTTGTAGAAATTTTTCTAAATTTCTTCCAATCAAACCTGTTCCTCCAGTCAAAAGAATTTTTTTTTTCATACAAGTTTCTATAATTTTGGTTTTACAATTTTAAGCAAATTTGAATTAAAATTCACCTTATAAAATTTAATGTTCAATTTTTTTGCTAGAAGTTCATCAACTTCACTATCTCCAATTATTATGGATTTTTTTAAGTTCAAGTCCCATTTTTTTTTAGCTTCAATTATCATTCCTGGATTTGGTTTTCTTTTTTTTAAGTCCGAAAAATTAAATTTGTATTTAGTAGATTTATTATAATAAGGGGCATAGAAAAAATCATCAATATAAGAATTTTTCTTTATAAGCTCTTTGTTCATCCATTCATGAAGTTTATTTACATCAGTTTGACTATAATAACCTCTTCCAATCCCTGATTGATTTGTAACTATAAAAACCAAAATATTTTTAGAATTCAAGTATCTAATAGTCTTAAAAAAAGATTTATTCCATATAAAGTCTTTAGGTCTGATAAGATAGTGAATATCTTTATTTATTGTTCCATCTCTATCGAAAAAAACAATTTTTCGATTAGATGAATTTTTCAAAATTTTTAAACTTTTTTTTAAGTCTTTTTGAACCCCAATATCTACGAAATTTACTTTGTTATTGATTTTAAAACTCTGAAGATTTTTTTTTTTAATAAGATTCTCTAATATTAATTTTTCAAAGTTAGTTTTACTAAAATTAATTTTTTTAATAGAAGACTTGTTTAAAAGGCAAAAACCAGAATAAGCATACTTGGTATTAATATTTTTTGAAATTTTTTTAACTCGCTTTGATCGAAAACTAGTCATAACTTTTCCATATCTATTTGGTAAGTTTTCATATTTTATTGCTATTGAATTTTTATATTTGCTATACTTTAGTTCTTCAATAAAATGATTAAAATTAAAATCAGCAAAAGTATCACCATTATAGAGTAAAAATTTATCCTCTAATTTTTTTATTGAGTTTAGTAAAGCGCCACCAGTATCAAATTTTTCTCTCTCTACAATAACTTTTATATCTTTATTTCTTTTATATTTTGAAATAAATTTTTTACCTTGATAACCACAAAGTAATAAAAATTTTTTAAAACCAAATTTTTTTAAATAGTTTATCTGATATTCTAAAAAAGGTTTTCCATTAACTTTAATTAAAGGTTTTGGTATTTTTTTTGTAATTTTTCCTAACCTTGAACCTTCACCACCACATAATATTACAGCTTGCTTAAATTCATGTTTCATTGAATTATAAGTTACTTTTATATTCTGATTTTCCAATGATTAAATCTACAAGAGATAATAATATTATTTGATGGATATTTTCTACAATATTGTAAGCTTTACTATCAACAAAAAAATTTATATTCCCAATTTTTCTAATTGGATTATTTTTATTGATTCCGGAGAAAGTTATTAACTTTATTTTTTTTCTTTTTGCGTATTTTGCTGCATTTACAATATTCTTTGAAGTGCCACTAGAAGATATCAGAATTAAAATATCTCCTTTATCAGAATAATATTCTATAGCTTTTTTTACCCAATTTTCGTAACCATAGTCATTAGAAAAACAGGTAATTAAGTCTGCCTCATTAAAATTTACTGCTCTAACTTTTGCATTTTTAGTTAAATCAACACTAAAATGACTTGCAATTGCAGCGCTTCCACCATTCCCAAATATTATAATTTTTTTTTTATCTTTTTTTACTTTTTTTATGATTTTTTTAAGAGATAAAATTTTTCCCATTTCCTTTTTATCAAATTTGAGAAGTCTTTTATATTCAGAAAAATAATCATCTAAAAATTTCATTTATATCCCCCAAAAAAAGAAAAAATAATTGCTTTTCTAAAATAATCTTTTTTCATGAAATTGAACCCATGATAATGGTCAAAACTATTATTGTAAACAAGACATGAATTTTTAATTGTTTTAGGAATAAAAATTGGTTCTTTAAATTCATTATCTTTATAAAACCCAGTAGCGCCTGATGAAATTGGATCATCATTTATACCATCCAGAAAATAAATAAAGTTTAATCTAATTACTTTTTCTTTGAAAATACCATCTTTGTGAGGAGCTAAAAATGAATTTTTTTCAGCATATGTAGTAGATATACTGTTACAATATAAATTTTTTTCTCCAGTTAAATCTATAATTTTGTTTTTAAATTTTTCTGATGAAATAAATTCATAACATTTTTTAAGATATTTAAATTTATCAAAAAACATCATTTTATTTTTTGTAGTTGGTTTATGTATAAAACCCCAATAATAATTTTTATTTATATTTCTATGCTTACGAAGGAAACATTTATTAGGAAAGTTCTCATTTATTAATTGATAGGAATTTATATCAAAAAAATTTTCAATAAAAGTATAACCTTTAGCATTCAATTCTTTACGATGAACTTCATTAAATTCTAAACATTCGATATTAATTTCTTTTTCTTGAGGAGGAATCTTTTTAACATGAATTAAAGATGTCAAAAATAATTTGAAATTGTATATACTTATCTTAATTGAAAAAAAAAAATCAAATATTAAAGCTATTAATTTACTTAAAAAATTATTTTTTTTAGGATAAAACTTTGACAAATTTTTTTTTTTATTTTCCAAAGTAATTTTTTTTGATATGTCAAAAGCCATAGTCCTATTAATTTTTTATAAATCTTAAACAAACTTCAGTAGAATTTACTGCGAAAGCAAGATATTCAAATTGATCCTGACTAAATTCTTCTTCTAAAGATTTAACGGTAGCAAGCCATGAATCTATATTATAAAAATCATCAAACAATAGTATTGCACCATTAGCCAATCTATTTTTTATGTTTTTTAAAATAAACGATTGGGTAGTAGCCAAGTCAGTGTCGATGTGAACAAAAACAATTTCCTCTTTGTTTGTGTTTAGAAAATTTATTAAATTATCTTCAATTAAACCTTCAATAAGTTTTACATTTTTTTTAACTTTTGGCAATTTACCATCTAAACTCATTGATCCTTTTATTGATCCCATTCCAGACCAATCTTCAGGCAATCCTGTAAATGTGTCAAATCCATAAATTATTTGATTTTCATTCAAAAAATTTGAAAAAAAATTGATAGATGTACCTTTGAAAACACCAAATTCTAAGAAAAGTTTACTCTCAACTAAACCTAATGATAAAGCTTTCTTTATAGAATATTCTCTTATAAAATCTTTACTTACCAGAACGCTCTTTTCAATATTTTTTTTATGATAATCTAAGCAATCATCGAGTTGTTTTTTTTTATATTTTCTTAATAGATAATTCTGTGATGGATATTCAGGATCAGAATTTATTCTGATTATTGTAATTATTTTTATAAAAAAATAAAAAATTTTTAAAACAAATCTTTTTAAGCTCAGTTTTCTTTTATTGATTTTCATTATTTTAAATATAATACGTTACTCTTAAAATGAATACTAAAAAAAAAATTTTAATCTCTGCTGTGGTACCTATAACCGATGAAACTTTTTCTTTAAAAGAGACAGTTTTAACATTAATTAATGAGAACAATAAATTTTTAAAAGAAATAATTATAGTTGCATCAAAAAAAATAACCACCGCAAACTCTTTAAAGGAAGCAAAAAAATTAAAATTAAGATACAAAAAGAAGATACGAATTATTTTTCAAAAAAAACCTTTTTTTGGTGGAGCAATGATTGATGGTTTTTCAAGGATGAAAGGCACTCATCTTTTAATGATTGCGAGTGATTTAGAAACTCATCCAAAAGAGGTAAAGCGTATGATAGTAGAACTTAAAAAAAATGATCAAGTTATTATAGGAACAAGTAGATGGCTTAAACACGGTGGTTTTGAAGGCTATAATAGAATAAAATTATTTTTAAATTTTTTCTTTCAACTTTTTTTTAAAATATTATTTAACAGCAATCTTACAGACTTTACATATGGTTTTAGAATTTTTCCAAAAAAAATCGTTAAAAGATATACTTGGCAAGAATTTAAACATCCGTTGTGTTTAGAAATGATTTTGAGACCAATTAAAGATGGAATTAAATCGAGAGAAATACCAGTTAGATGGAAAAATAGAAGTGAAGGAACATCCAAGAATCCTTTTTTTAGTAACTTTAAATACTTTATAGTTGGGTTAAAGATAAGATTTAACTTATACTAAAATAGAATAACCCAAATTTAATTTAATAATATTTTTAAAATTGATCTAAAGGGATATTGCATTATTGAATGCGGCGAGTAACAATTCATCCAACACTTTGGACAATTATCTTCTTTAATTTGTTTTTTTGTTTGTTTTACTAAATCTGATTGAAGAATATTATCAATTTTTTCTGTTTTAATATTTCCACAACTTTTCATGAACATACATGGTTTTAAATCACCATTAGGCATAATATGTATAGAAGAATTTAAAACATCGCATGGTATTATATTTTTCTGTCTTTTGGATTTTAAAAACAGAATACATATTTTTATATGAATTTTTTCAATGATTTCATAAATCTTACTTATTTTATAATTCTTATATATAACCTCTAATGCTTTAAGAATTTTATCATCCTCCTTATTATCATTAACTTTATTATAAATACCTTCACTATGTACAAAAGTAATAGCTTTGATTGGCTGAGGCAGAGAATTAAATTTTTTGATGATAAGATCACTATTAGTCTCTGAAACGGTAAGCCCATAATGAGATGAGATATTATTTTGATCTAATTTATTTTTAAGTAATAAACATTTTTCATAATTTCCATTTATCCCTCTTATTTTATCATGTATTTCTTTATTTCCATCAAGACTAATTGTTATAAGAGTATCAAATCCATGATCTTTACAATACTTTGAATATCTATATGCTTTTTCTGGGGCCAGAGCATTAGTAGTAAAAGCTAAGATTTTTAAATTTTTACAATTAGTTTTTAAATAATCAACTAAGTCATAAAAATAGTTTACTAATGTGACTTCTCCACCTGAAAAAGAAATCCAATAAATATCATCTTCTATTCCATTTAAAGTTTTTTTTATATTTTCAAGTATTATTTCGTTTTGTGGCTTGATCTTCCAAATGTCACAAAATGAACATCTCGAATTACACAGATCAGTTAAATTAATTAATATTTTATAAGGCTTGATGTTTGAATGAAATAAAAAAAATTTTTTAAAAAAAATTATCAAGTTAATTTTAATTATTTGGAGAATAGTTGATATTTTCATATTTTAATTAATCTTTTTTATTATCTTGAGAGTCATCTCATAATTTTCATAAATTATTTTTATATAATCACTGTGTGATATTTCATTATTTATAAAATTTAATCCTCCAACTTTATATCTTAAAATTTCTTTTAAATAACCACTATTTTCGTGATCAATCAATATTGGTAAATTTTGTACTTTTTCAATTTTAGGTATTGCTTTATTCAAAGCAATTGGTAGAGGACTTAAATCTCTTCTAATTTTTTCAAAAAATATAAAAGTAAATATCAAGAAAACACTTCCAAAGAAAAAACCAACAAGTTGTTTGTTGAATAATTCTAAGTAATTACTCAAAACATTAATTAGAATGATCAAGTATGCGAATACAAAGATTAAAGACAATTGGCTTATATATCTAGCAAAATCATGAAATTCATAAGCATTAGAAAAAGTTTGCATATATACAAACCAAAATAAAAGAAACACATTCCAAAATAGGTTAATAAAAGACACGATTAATAATAAGAATAAATTTTTTTTAGAAATTTTTTTAAGAAAGAAAAAAATAATGGAAAAAATTGGTATGATAAAAATTGAGCTTATCAATAACTTTTTTTGGAAAAATTGTTTATAATAACCATTCATAATATTCTTAAATATTTCATCCCTAAATCCAGATATTTCTTTCGCAACAAATATTTCATTAGCATAAATATGATATGTCCAAAGTAATAATTGAACTATTGGAATTAAAAAAATTATTAATAATTTTTTTATATTATATGCGTTTATATTTTTGATTTTTAAATTTATTATTATAAAAAATAAACTTATTGAAAATAGATGTACTACACCTGTGATCTTGTTTAATGACAACAGTGAAAATATCAAACCTATTATAACAGAGTCAGTATAATTAAACTTTTGAATACAAAAATCTTTTAAATATAAAAAGTATACAGATATTAAAATAGCAAAAGATACTTGAAGATCCTCATATGCAGAATATGAATAAACATTCATCACTATCGGATTAAAAAAAACAATTAAAAAAATGAATGGAATAATATTTATGATATTTGATTTGTTTAATCTAAATATGTTTACAAATACCAAAGAACTTAAAAACAGTAATACAAAATCAAAAATAGCAGGAATACTCTCGATATTTTTATTAAAGAAAAAATTTACAAAATGATACAATATACTATTTGTAAATGGATAATTAGATCTGAATATATCTGTTGGTAGCTCATTAAATTTAAGTAAAAAATCTGTTCGTGGTAAATAAAAAGCAAAAGTATCCCAGCCAAATGATTTAGTAGAAATTAATATAATAAGTAAAGGTGCTAAAAAATAAAATGATTTAAAGTTTTCCTTTTGAATAAGTTTCTCTTTTGAAAAAATGTAAAATAAAATGAAAATAAAAATATATATAATAAAAAAAAAACTTAATTTTGTATTAAAAATAATAGTAAAAAAATGAAATAAAATAACAAAAATTGACCAACCCAAAGTTAAATTAATTGGTAAATCTTTTAAGCCCGAAATTTGACTGCCTATCACAGAAAAAGAATATAAAAGGATTAAAAAAATAAAAAATCCCAAAAGTTCATTCAGACTTGGAATTATGAGGATTAGATTATTCATAGAATTATTAATATTATATATTAAAAATTTATTAATTGAATCAAAGTTATTTTAGTCAATAAATATTGAATTAGTTAAATATTTAAAATAAAAGCTAAGTATGAAAATTTTATTTATTTGTTGTGTTATAATATTATTTAAAGTTGAATTTATTAAGATAATCACAAAAACTCGAAACTAAAAAAGGACAATTCTGAAAAGAGAAACCTCAAATAAAATAAGGTTTATTATTGAAGAAATTGTTCCACCTATTATTAGGGACAGTTTCTTTTTTACTTATTTAATAAAATTATTCCACAGAGCGGATACTTTGCATTTTAAATTAAGGGATAAAATTCTCTTTATATCTCAAAATGTTTACAAAAAATATTATGAAAAGTCCTCTAAAATTCATGATACAACTGATCTTAATCAAAAATGCATCAAAGCAATTACAGATAATTTAAGTCCTAAAAAAATAATAGATGTAGGTTGTGGAAATGGTTTTCTATTAAAAACAATAAGTAATAAAAATTTTCAATTGTATGCTTCAGATATTAAAATTCATAGTTCAACTAAAAAAGATTTTAAAGATCTTAAGATAAAATTTAAGGAAGAAAATATTTTGGATATGAAATATAAATCAAATAGCTTTGATACTGTAATTTGCACACATACTTTAGAGCATTTGTTAGATATAAAAGGAGCGTATGAAAAACTTTTGAAAATTACAAAAAAAAAATTAATTATAGTTGTGCCACAAGAAAGACCCTATAAATATACTTTTAATGGTCACATACATTTTTTCCCATATGCATCAAGTTTTATTAATGCAATAAGACCAAGAAATAAGTTTAAAATAATTAATTACAATAGAGATTTTTTTTACATAGAATATAAATGAAAATAGCGATTATAGGAGCAGGTTGGTTTGGATGTCATATTGCATATGAACTAATGAATGATGGACACGAAATAAAAATTTATGAAAAAGAAAATGATATTTTTCTTGGAGCTTCGGGTTTTAATCAAAATAGATTACATCTTGGTTTTCATTATCCAAGATCTTTTATAACAAGAGAGCAATCAAAAAAAGGTTTTAAATACTTTAAAAAAAATTATCCTAAATTTTCTAAAAAGATAAAGAAAAATATGTATGCTATTTCTTCAAGTAAAGAAAATATATTAGATTTTGAGACTTATCTTCAAATATTGAAATTATCAAAACTAAAATTTAAAAAACTTAATTTTAAGAAATTGAAGATAAACAATGTGAGTGGATTGATTAAATGTGATGAAGAATTTATTGATAAAGATGTTGCTAAAAAATTTTACTTAAAAAGATTTGGAAAAGAATTATATCTAAATAAAGAGATCAAAAAAATTAAAAAAATCAAAAATCAACTTCAAATTTTTAATGAAAGATTTGATTACGTCATAAATTGTTCTTGGCAACAATTTAATCCTATTCCAAAGTGGAATTTAAGTTATGAATTATGTGTATCCTTATTATATAAATCTAATTTACCTAAATCTATGGCTTTAACAATAATGGATGGGCCGTTCTATACTTTGTATCCTTGGAGTAATAAAATATTTAATCTCTATTCAGTGAGATATTCAAGATTAAGAAAATCATCTAATTTTAGAAATTTACTTAACAAGAAAAAAGAAATTAATTCAAAATATTTAAATGAAATTAAAAATATAATGGAAAAAGAATTTATCCAATATTATCCTTCATTTAAAAAAGATTTTAAATTTTTAAAATTTATAAAAACTTTTAGAACAATAGTTGACAAAAAAGATCATAGTAGAGATTACAAAATATATTATGAGGATAAAATTTTTAATGTATTATCAGGTAAAATTGATCATATTTTTTTAGCTAGCAATGATATTAAGAAACAAATAAAAAACTTTTCTTAATTTTATTAAATTTAAAGAGCTGATAGGTATCAATTTTTTGTTTCAAATATCTGTTCAATCTTATTGATAATTATAGGGCTAATATAATTTGTAATTTTTTTTGACCCTTTTAGTGTTGTATGCCACGGATCATAAAAATCTCCTTCATTCATTATAGCAAATTCATCTAAAGCAATTAAAGTATAATTATTTTCTCTGCAAAACTTTTTAATAATTTCATTTGCATAAAACAAATTTTTTTGTTTTAAGCCATCATGTTGAACTTGAGTGATATAAATAGCTTCCGCATTATAATTCTTAACATATTCAGAAATTTTATTTAATCTTTTAAATAATTCTTTTTCAACAAAAATTTGTTCGTCTGTTCTATTAACTGAATAATGAATTTTTTTTGCTTGTTCATAATTTGTATAATCAAAATCTTTGTATAATTTATCTACTCCCCCGTATCCAAAAAAATTATATCTCAATTTTATTTCAGTATTAAAATATTGATATTTTATTTTCTTTAATAAGGCGTATGTAATACTATTATTTTTTATGTAATCTATAATTCTATCATTTAGATCAAACGATATTTGACAATCATTCCGATCAAATTTTTCCTCATTACCTAGTTGGCAGTTTCCTCTGTAGAATTTATCATTAAGACCTATATAAAAAATGAATAATTTTGGTGAAAATTGATTTAACTTGGGAAACCAAAATTCAAAATCGTTGATAATTCCAAAAGTTGATTTTCCATCCATTGAAGCGTTATAAATTTTTTCATTGATATTTTTATTAATTAATTTTTCATTTAATTGTTCTACGATTGTAAGTTCTTCTGGTGTGTATTTTTGATTACCAGTGCTACCACCAATAAAAATAATTTTTTGAAATTTTGGGTCTATTTCACCGCCCCTAAATCCATAAAAATTTCTCCTATAAGTGTGTTTATATATTTTTTCGTCAAACTTAACCTGATAAATAGAGGTTTGCATTCTATGTTTTCTCATTAGGATGCCAAAATTATTCTCATCAAACCAATAACCAAAAAAAACTTCAATCAAGGCTATTAGAATGAAAAATATTAAAATGTTATAAAATAGAATTTTTTTCATTATGTAATTGTCTATAATATATTTTTAATTAATATCAAAATAATGATTGTTTCAATTATTACAGTAGTAAAAAATGATTTTAGGAACATACAAAAAACAATTGACTCTGTATATAATCAAGATTATCAGAACATTGAATATATTGTGGTTGATGGCAATTCAACTGATAAAACACTTGCAATAATCAAGAAAAATAAAAATAAAATTTCCAAAATATTAAGTAGTAATGATAAAAACTTATATGATGCTCTTAACAAGGGAATTAAAATCTCCAAGGGAAGTATAATTGGCATCATTCATTGTGGAGATATTTATAAAGACAAATCTATAATAAAAAAATCTGTTAAATTACTCGATAGTCAAAAATTAGACTTTGTGATATCAGATTTAGAAATTATTAAAAAGGACGCAAAAGTTTTTAGGTATGTAAATACATCAAGATTTTTTAAACCATTTATGTTGTCTTTTGGTATACAACCTCCACATCCTACTTTATTCGTAAAAAAAAAAATTATTAAAGAATTAAATTATTATTCAACAAATTATAAAATTGTAGGTGATTTTGATTTTTTTTGTAAGCTGTTTAAAAAAAAAAACGTTAAATGGAGTAATTTATCAATTACATCAATCTTGCAAATAAAAGGTGGATTAAGTGATGGAAATATTCAAGATAAAATTGATATGTCTAATGATATGATTAAAATTTTAAAAACTTATAATTTTATTTCAATAAAGGCACTTTTTGTATTTAAGTTTTTCTTAAAAATAAAAGAAATGATATTTAAAAAATAATGAATCATTTAATTAATATATTTTCTTTTGGAATAATTTTTATTTTTCTTTATTTAATTAACTTTATTTTAATAAAATATAAAAAACTAATTCACTCATCACATAAAGAAAAACATAAAAAATTTGGTCTAGATAAAATTCCGCTAAGTGGCGGTTTATTCTTTTTCTTTGTTTTCTCTTATCTTAATTTAGATCAATATTTTATAAATAATTTTTACATTATTGGAGTCTTTTGTTACCTTTTTTTTGGATTATTGGTGGATTTAGACTTTGATATAAATCCAAAAATTAGATTTTTATTACAAATTTTTTTAACTATAATTTTTGTGTTCATTTTTAAGCTGACAATTTACAAGACAAACTTGAGTTTTTTAGATTTCTTATTAGGAAATAATATTTTTAATATTTTATTCACATCTTTGTGTATTCTTATAATTTTAAATGGATTGAACTTTATGGATGGAGTAAATAACAATGTAGTAGGATTTTGTTTATTAATAATATTCTCTATCATTGTTATTGAGACAAAAAATTCATCAATTGAAAATCTATATTATTTTAAGATATTGCTTTATTCCTTAATTGTGTTTTATTTCTTCAATTCTTTTAATAAAAATTATTTAGGAGACTCTGGTATATATGTTTTGGCTATTTCCATTTCATTAATAGTCATACTTTTTGTAAATAATTCCCAGTATGTATCTCCTCTCTTAGCGGTTAATTTTTTGTGGTATCCAGCTTTAGAAACTCTTTTTTCAATTATAAGAAAACTTAATGATAAAAAAAATCCATTTAAACCAGACACTAAACATTTACATACATTATTTTTAAAGTTTTTAGGATCTAGAAATATTAAAATGAAAAATACTATGTCTGGATTATTTATAAATTTTTCATTGATACCAAATTTTATCATTTCGATGTTTTATTATAGTAATTCAAAAATACTTATTCTAACAACATTAATATATATAATTGCTTACGTATTAATTTATTACAGGTTAAATAATATCTTAAAAAATAATTTAATAGATTAAAATATTACTCAATATTTTTTACATAATTGTAAGTTAATTTATTTTTAACAAAAAATATTTTTTTTAAAAATAAAAAAATGATTTTGAAATTAAATAATAAGTAAAAATTCAAGCTTAAGCCCATATTATTTAAGTTGCCTAAAGAAAAACATTTTGTAAATTTTATAAAACTATCTTTTTCAATTTCTTCAAAGCAACCATTGATAGTCAATGTATCAAAACCATAATCTTGAAGAAAAATTAATTTTATTGATTTACTATGCATTGAAAGTTCGGCCTTTTTTGATGTTTTTATGAATGTTTTATTAATTAAATCTATGTAAACATTAGTCTTCATATCTATGAAATTTATTACCACTGGTTTAAAAATATTTAATATTGGCAAATACCTTAAAAATTTCATTAAAATTTTTGAATTTTTGTTAGTCATTCTTTTGTAGTATTCATAAAAATTATCTCTTAAATCTTCAAATGTATTTTTATTATTAATAGGATCAATTTTTATATTTTGAATATCATTAAATTTTTTTTCCCAAAAATTAAAATTATTTTTTTCTTTAGAATAATCATCTAAATTTAATTTTTGGTATGGTTCCAAAAACATTAATTTATATTTTTCAGATTTAAATTCATCAGTAACTTTTGATGGAAAATTTATTGAGTCATTTAAGTATGAATTATAGAAATTAGAAAAATATATAAAACTTGCAAAGGGGATTAACATTTTTGGCCTTAAAATTTCTGATTGTAACTTAAGTGTTTTGAGTTTTTCTTTTGCAGAAATTTTTCTCCAAAGAATATTATTTTTACCACCTTTCCAGGCAGCGTAACTGAATTGACTAAGTAAAATATCACATGTGCCATATTTTTTTTTAAAATCAATAATTTCTTTCTCATTTTTTAAAGGACAATCATTTAAATTGAAAATTTTTTTATTATCTAGATTAATTATTAAAGCAGAGTCATAAAAATCATTTTTCTGAACTTGAATTTCAAATTTTTCATTTATTTTAAATTTCTTTCCATCCTCAATTTCTATGATATTCAGTTTTTTAAATTCTAAAAATTTTTTAACTCTTTTGTCTTTAGTTGTTTGAAAAAGAAAAACTTTATTTTTAATAAATTCATAATATTCATTAAAAAATTTTACTGAAAAGTGATCAGGATGTTCGTGTGAAATCCAAATGTGTGATGTTTTATTTAGTATTTCTATAATCTCTTCTTTTTTGTTTTCATAAAGTAATGACCAACCATCATCAAAAACACTTCCTCCATACCATGGGTCGGAAAGAATTGCGTTATCATCATTCCCTACAAGGATTGATGCATGATTTATAAATTGAATATAAGAATTCATAATTTTACTATTAATATATCTTTAGTTTATCTAAAAAAATTTAATTCTTTGCAAGATTTTATTTCTTTCTCTTGTCGCACGTTATATCAAAATATGAATAAATCTTTAAAATTTGTTTTTATTTGTTAATTCTTAATAGTGAGATAAAAAAGGAATTAATTATTATATTAATAAAAAACAATAAACTAAAAATAAAAAAAATTTTTTTATTAGTATCTTCTAATAGATAAAAAGAACCAAAAAAGTATAAGTAAATTAGTAGAAATATTAAAATTAAGCTTAAAGATAGAGCAAGTTTTAAAGAAAAAAATCTAAAAAAAGTATTGAGTTGACCTATTTTGACCATCCCAAGTGTTTCACTTCTTAGTGTCGAGTATAATCCCAACATAAGTAATTGTGAACCTAAGAAAAACGATGATGCAAGTTCAAGTAAGTTTTGGTTTAAAAATGAATATATATTATTTAAAATAATACTATAGAAAATTAAAATTATAGGCGATAAAAGTAAAAATATTGAAGGTATAAAATAAATCCACTTTGGGCTACAAACAATTAAAAACTTTAATGTTTTAAGTCCATCAGAAATAGTTTTTAGATTACTCTTTCCTTTTACACGCCCATCTTTATGTAGTGTTATTGGTAGTTCTGATGTTTTCGCGCCATTTAAATTTGATTTAATTAATATTTCTAAACACCAAACCATCCCGGTAGAAAAAAAATTGATTTTTTCAAAAAAACTTTTTCTTATAATTTTCATACCACAATAAACATCTTTAAAAGGGAGATTATAAAACAATCTAGACAATAAAGAAAAAAAAGGATTACCAATATATTTGTGAGAGATAGGCATTGCATCTTTAGCAATTTTTCCTCCACCTGAAGGAAACCTGCACCCTTGAACAATATCGTAACCTTTTTTTATCTCATAATAAAAATTTTCTAATTCATTAAAATCATAGCTATTATCAGCGTCAGCAATAAAGATATACTTACCATATGAACTTTGAATACCTGCAATAACAGCATTTCCGTAACCTTTTTTTTCAACATTAATTATTCTCACATCATTTTTTTTGGCTATATCTAATGATCCATCGGTACTCCCATTATCGGAAATAATAATTTCACCATTAAAATTTTTTTCTAAAAATTTTTTTTTTATCTTATCTATACAAATCTGAAGTGTTTCACTCTCATTTAGGCAAGGAATAACTACAGATATTTCAATATTTGTATTTGTTTTCATTTTTTTGATTTTATTAATTTTGATAATACATTATTAGTCTATAAAAATCTTACAATATAAATAATATGAATATTTTAAACTATAATATTAAATTTTTGTTATGGCTAACGTATTTAGTACCGGTATCTCTAGTCTCTGGTTCATTTTTACTTAATTTAAATTTGATATTAATAGTTTTTTTTTTATCACTCTATTTTTTTTTAAGTAAAAAATCCTTTGAATATATAAAATTGGAATGGTTTAAAGTTGCATTTCTATTTTTTATTTATCAAATTTTATCATCAATAGTTAATGGAGGAAATTTAGATTCTTTGGTTAGAGCTTTCGGCTTTATTAAATTTATTACATTAACAATGACTTTACTGATTATTTTTGAATTAAATCATAAAAATTTTTTGAATTTTATCAAAATTTTATTTGCTGTAGCATTATTCATTATAATCGATTCTATTTTTCAATTTTCTACTGGTCAAAATTTATTTGGTAATCAGTATATGCATGGAAGATTAACAAGTATTTTTGGTGACGAAATGATAGTTGGAGCCTTTTTGACAAAGATTGGTTTTTTACTTGTTATATTGCCTGTTTTAATTTTCAGAAAATTTAAATTTAATGAAATTTTAGTTTTTTTAATAATAAGTCTTTTATTAACAACTATTTTATTGAGCGGAGAAAGAATGGCTTCCTTATTGTTTATTATGGGAATTACAATTTATTACTTATTTAAAAGTATCAAAAATTTAAAAAATTTTCTTTTTTTAATATTTTCATTTTCAATTATTCTACTTATTTTTATAAATTCTAATAATGTTTCCAAGAGATTTAAAGAAATATCTCACGAAAAATATGGTTTAACAAATGAATTAAAAATAAATAATAGTGTTTGGGGAGCTCATTTTTTGACCGCGTATGAAATTTTTAAAAACTATCCAATTCTAGGCGTTGGACCAAAAAATTTTAGATTAGAAGTATGTAAAAAAAAATATGAAAATATAAACTCCACTCGTGCAAAACAAAGATGTTCAACACACCCACACAATATTGTTCTTGAAATTTTATCTGAACAAGGTGTTTTTGGAATGATCCTATTTTTAACTTTATTATATAGTATTTTAAAAGGATCAAATTTGTTTAATGAAATTCAACTTTTAGCATTTATTTCTTTTTTAATTTTTGTATGGCCAATTGGAACATCTGGAAGTATTTTTACATCATGGAATGGAACTTTTATGTGGATCAATTTTGCATTTTTTTTATATATTAAAAGAAATTCTTATCTAAAAAAAAATAACTTACTTAAATAATCAGATACCGTAAATATTTCTAGACTCAATACATTTAATAACACCACTTTTTAATATTGTATTGAATTTTTTTTTTGTAAATTCTCTAATTTTTTTGTTGGAAGCTAAACTTTTTACTGGGTCTAATTTATTTTTTTTTGCAAACTTTTTTTTTGCTTTTTTACCTAATAATTTTTCAATCATGGAAAGTAATTTATCTATTCTAATAGTATTTTCTCCACCAATATTAAAAACTTCAAAATATTTCTTTTTATTTTTTATTTTATTAAAACAAACATAAATATATTTAACTATATCTTCTACATAAGTGTAATCTCTAAAGTTTTTTCCATTATTAAAAAGAGTTATAGTTTTATTTTTCAAAATATTATCTATAAAAATATTCATAGACATATCTGGTCTTCCTAGAGGGCCATAGACAGTAAAAAATCTTAGGCCTATAGAATTTATTTCAAAAATCTCGTTGTAATAATATGCTAATAACTCACAAGCACTCTTTGATAATCCATATACAGATAAAGGTTTATTTATTACCAAATTTTCCTTTGACGGGTATGTGTTGCAATTTCCATATACTGAACTTGAGGAAGCATAAAAAATATTTTTAATTTTATTTTTTTTCGCGTATTCAAACACATTAACTGTATTTTCCAAATTTTCTTGAATATAAAAATTTGGCTTTTTAATTGACCCCCTAACACCAGCTTCACCAGCCAGATGTATAATTAAATCAAAATGATTATTTTTAAATTTTTTTAATTTTTTTAGATCTTGTTTTTTAAAAATAAAATTTTTGTTTTTTTTTAAAATTTTAAGTCTTTTTTCTTTGTAGATATGATTGTACGTTTTTCTTAAATTGTCTAATCCAATTACTTGAAATCCTTTAGATGTGAAATAATTCGTTAAATGAAAACCTATAAAACCACAAACACCAGTAATTAAAATTTTATTTTTTTTCATAAATGCTCTATATCATTAAAAATAAATAAATATACAAATATATTTTATATAATTGATTGTACTAGGATTAAATTGTTATCATGCAAACTCATCAGCAGCTTTAATTGTTGATGGAGAATTAGTTTTTGCTATTGAGGAAGAAAGATTAAATAGAATAAAAAATTCCGGAGGTTTTCCTTTTTTATCAATTAAGGAGTGTCTTAATTTTAAAAACATTACTTTAGAAGACGTTAACTTTGTTGCAATAAACTCAGATCCTAAAAAGTTTTTTTTTAGAAAATTGAATTATCTTATTAAAAACCCAATTAGTCTCAATGATCTATTTATTAAATCAAAAAATATTTCAAAAAAATTAAACTTGAATAGCGAATTAGCTAAAATTGATAATTATGGAACATTTAAAGGTAAAATTGTAAATGTTGAACATCACACATCCCACATAGCATCATCTTTTTATCTATCAAATTTTGATGAAGCTTGTGGCATATCAATTGATGGCTCTGGAGATTTTACAACTACTTCAAATTCTATTTGTGAAAATGATAAAATAAAAATGAATGACAGAATTTTCTATCCACATTCTTTAGGTATATTTTACACAGCGATATCAAATTTTTTAGGGTTTGATAAGTATGGTGAAGAGTACAAGGTAATGGCACTAGGTGCATATGGAAATTCTTCTCTTGATACAAAATTAAGCAAATTGATAAATTTTGAAAATGATGGAAAGTTTAATTTGAATTTAGATTTTTTTTTACATCACAAAAATATCAACACGTTTGATATAGTTAATAATGAAATTATAATTAAGAATCTTTTAAATGATAAAAAAGTAGAAAATTTATTAGGCATTAAAAAAAGAAATAGAAAAGAAGATTTGAAATTGGAACATTTCAATCTCGCCAAATCTTTACAAAATTTATTTGAGAAAGCTTATTTAAGCTATATTAACTTTTCATACCAAAAGTTTCAGATAGAAAACTTGTGTCTCGCAGGTGGTTGTGCAATGAATTCTCTAGCAAATGGAAGTATTTTAAAAAAATCTGGATTTAAAAATATCTATATTCAACCAGCAGCATATGATGCAGGAGGAGCTATTGGAGCTGCTACCTATTGTGCAATTATCAATGGAGATAAAATAAAAAAAAATAAAAATACTAAGTTATATTTGGGTCCAAAGTTTACTAATTATGATGTGAGTAAGATTTTAGATAAATATGAAAATACCTTTAAAGATAAAGATATAAAAGTTAAAAAAATAGAAAACACAAGTGATCTAATTGATAATATTGCCAATCTTCTAATTAAAAAAAAAATTGTTGGAATTTTTAGAGATAGGTTAGAATGGGGTGCTAGAGCTTTAGGAAATAGATCTATAATAGCTGATCCAAGAGGTGATCAGATCAAAGATAAGATTAATTTAAAAATAAAAAGAAGAGAGTCATTTAGGCCTTTTGCGCCAATGGTTTTAAAGAAAAATCTAGAGGATTGGTTTTTGGTTGATCGTGAAATTCCATCAATGATGGAGGTTCATAAAATTAAGGACGAACAGAAAAACATCATACCTGCAGTAGTACACAAAGACGATACATGTAGATTGCAAACAGTAACTGAAGATAATAATTTTTTTATGAACCTTCTTTTAGAAAAATTCAACGAATTAACAAATGTTCCAATATTGCTTAATACTTCATTTAATGAAAATGAGCCCATTGTCTGTAAGCCTAAAGAAGCAATTGATACTTTTTTGAGAACTAATATGGATGTTCTTTTAATAGAAGATTACGTACTTTCTAGAAATTAATTAATTAAGATTTCGGTATTATCACATAATAATCGTATAATTTTTCGATAATTATTTGATCTTTAATTTCTAAAAAATTTGTACAAGGACTTGATGAATACATACATAGTCTATAACTTGGTTTATAGATTTTAAAATCTCTAAAATTTGTCATTTCTAAGTTTTCTTGTTTTATATTTTTTTCATCAAATGCATATATTTTAGGCCAAGGATAATCAATATAATTTGTATCATATGAATTTGCAATTTTTAAAAAATTTTTAGATAAAAAGAAAATAAAAAAAATTATTAAAACTTTATTAAATGAACTAAAAATTTTTTCTTTATTGTTATTTGTAAAATAATTGTTAATTAGATAAGAAATCAAAATTATAATACCACTAACAAATAATGAATAACCATATCTATACAGTGGGAAATTAACGAACCAATAGATAGTTCCTATAAATGAAATTATTAAAGTTAAATAAATTTGCTTATTGAAAATATTAAACTTTTCTTTTTTTTTTTTATATATATTTTTTTCAAATATTGAATATAGAAAAATAATTATAATTATTGAAAAAAATAAAGGTAGTAATTTTTTTAATAAATATTTTAAATGACTCTCACTCCAAGTTTTTAACCAATTAAAATCTTCATTAAATTCTTCAAAAGAAATTTTTCTATCTTTATAATCAACCCAGGCTTTTGCATGCACTTCACCTGCCAAAGATCGATATTCTGGGCTAGCATGAGTTTTTTTTTCTACAGAACTCCAAGATAAACTTTTTAAACATGAAATCTTTAATGGATAAATTGCACAAGAGCTTATTAACACATTTTTAAATAAAAAGATTGATACAAAAAAAATCAATATAAGATTTTTTTTTTCGAAAAAAAATTCATACTTTCTAGTCCAAAGAACAAAAAATAATGGAAATATAATTGATAAAATTAAAAATATCTTATTTGCAAAGGTAAAAATAGAAAACAAAACTAAAAAATATAAATTTTCATATTTGAATTCTTTTTTATAAAAACATGTTAAAAAATATGAAATTGTAAGAAAATAGAATAAGTGACCTATAGAGTCATTACCAATATCATCGTATCTAGATATCTTTAATGTAATAAATGATACAATTAAAAAGAAAAAAACTAAAAAAAAATTATTATTTTTTCTACTTTTATAATTTTCATAAAAATAAAAAAATATTGTTGTTATTATAATTGAAATAGGGATTGTAACTCCTTTTTCTAAAAAAAATGAATTATTAAATACTGCTGATGTGTATTGAGTTATAGATGTATGGGCAAACCTGAAATGAATATTTGATAGTCCAAAAATAATTTTATGTTCATTTAAAGTAGATATAAATGGCAAATGATACAAACCTCCATCAGGTCTATTTGAGTTTTCAAAAATCATTATTAAAAAGGAAATACTTGAAATTATTAAACATAACTTAAGTAAATGATTTAATGAAACCTTGTGATAAATATTGATAATGAAAAAGGCTATACCAAAAATAAAAATTAAATCGTTTATAAAAACGTTTAACGGAAAAAAAAAATTAATAAAAATTGCAATAAAGCTAATATAAATTATACCAGAAATAATATCATTTGTGGAAACTTGATTTTTTTTGTTTTTTGAAAAAAGGAATGTATTAATAACCTTTCCATAGTTTAAAAAAATTAGTACTGTTAAAAAATTTGCTATATAAAGAAATATCATAATGAAACTTTCAATTATTATACCTTGTTACAATGAAAAAAAAACCATCAAAGACTTAATTAATAAGGTTTGTAATTTAGATATAGATAAACAAATCATTTTGATTGATGATAATTCTAACGATGGTACCAAAGAAATTATAAATAAAATAAAAGATAAGGTAGACAAAATCATATTTCATGAAAAAAATTTAGGAAAAGGAGCGGGAATAATTTCAGCCAAAAAAATTGTTAATGGAGATTTTGTTGTTATTCAAGATGCAGATTTAGAGTATGACCCAGATGATTTATTGATTATGTTTAAACATATTATGAAAAATAATTATGATGTTCTTTATGGTTCTAGGGTATTAAGAAAAAAAAGATACAATAATGATGATTTTACCTCGAATTTCAGAATATTTGCCAACCATATTCTTACAATTTTTTCGAATATAATTAATACTCAAAATTTAACTGATGCACACACTTGTTATAAAATGTTTAGTAAAAAAGTATTTAATGCAATAGAACTTCAAGAATGTGATTTTGCTTTTTGTCCAGAAATCACAACAAAGATTTCAAATTTAGGAATTCCGATTTATGAGATACCAATTAATTATAAGGGAAGAACTTATAAGGATGGAAAAAAAATTTCTTTTAAGGATGGTTTTAAGGCGATATATACAATTATAAAATATTCAAAAAAAATTAAAAATAAATGAAAAAAAAAACTGCTTTAATATTTGGAGTTACTGGTCAAGATGGCGCTTATCTTTCTAAATTCCTTTTAAAAAAAGGATATACTGTTCATGGAGTAAAGAGAAGAGCCTCCTCATTAAACACTCATAGAATAGATGATATTTATAGTGATCCTTTAATAAAGAAAAAAAATAAGTTTTTTTTTACATTATGGAGACGTTACAGACTCTATTTCTGTTTTTAATATAATCAATAAAATTAAACCTTCGGAAATTTATAATTTAGCAGCTCAATCGCACGTAGCAGTTTCTTTTGATATGCCAGAATATACAACAAATGCAGATGCCTCTGGAACCTTAAGAATATTAGAGTCTATAACTAAAATAAATAGGAAAATAAAATTTTATCAGGCTGGTAGTTCAGAAATGTTTGGCAAAGTTGTCGAAACACCTCAAAATGAGAAAACTCCTTTTTATCCAAGAAGTCCATACGGGGTAGCCAAAGTTTATTCACACTGGATAACAATTAATTATAGAGAGTCTTATAAGTTATTTGCATGTAATGGAATATTATTTAATCATGAAAGTCCATTGAGAGGTGAAACTTTTGTAACAAAAAAAATAGTTAAAGGTCTCTATAATATCAAAATGAAAAAACAAAAAAAATTATTTTTAGGAAATTTGAGTGCCAAAAGAGACTGGGGACATGCAGAAGATTATGTGCGAGCAATGTGGAAAATTTTACAATATAAAAGACCTGATGATTGGGTAATTTGTACAGGAAAACAATATAGCATTAAACAATTCATAAACATGGTTTCAAATTCTTTAAAAATGAAAATAAAATGGAAAGGTAAAGGATTAAATGAAAAAGCTTTTGATGAAAACGGTAATTGTATTATTGAATGTTCAAAAAAATATTTTAGACCTGCTGAAGTAGATACTCTTAAAGGAGATGCCTCTAAAGCAAAAAGACTTTTAAATTGGAGACCAATTCATAATATCCAATCTTTAATTAATGATATGATTTCTTATGAATTAAATGTTCATAAAAATGATAAATAAAAATTCTAAAATATTTTTAGCAGGACATAATGGTATGGTTGGCTCTGCAATTTTTAGAAAGCTCAAAACCTTGAGATATAAAAAAATTTATATTCAATCAAAAAAACAGTTAAATTTGATTGATCAAAAAAAAGTTTTCAACTTTATTAAGAAAATTAAACCTGAAGCAGTTATTCTGGCTGCTGCTAAGGTAGGTGGCATCAAAGCTAATAATGAAAAAAGAGCTGAATTTATTTTTGAGAATTTAGCTATTCAAAATAACGTTATAGATGCAAGTTTTAGAAATGGAGTTAAGAACTTAATTTTTCTTGGTTCAAGCTGTGTTTATCCAAAAAATTCAAAGATACCTATCAAAGAAAGTTATTTATTATCAAATTATTTAGAAAAAACTAATGAACCTTATGCTATCGCAAAAATAGCAGGCATAAGTTTATGTGAAAGTTATAACTTACAATATGGAGTAAATTACAAGTGTTTAATGCCCTGTAATGCTTATGGAATTAATGATAATTATGATCTAAATGGATCTCATTTTTTGCCAGCTCTAATAAGAAAAATTGTAGGCGCTTTTAAGAATAACAAAGACTACATTAAAATCTGGGGAAGTGGCAAGCCTCTTAGAGAATTGATATTTAGTGATGATATCGCTGATGCATGTATTTTTTTTCTTAATAAAAAAACAAAACACTCATTGATAAATATTGGAACAGGAATAGAAAAAAGTATAAATGACTATGCAAATTATATAATGAGGCATTTAGGAATTAGTTTGAAGATCAAACATGAAAAAAAAAATTTAGATGGAACTTTTAGAAAATTGATGGATTCATCCTTAGCAAAAAAATATGGTTGGAAATTTAAAACAAATTTAGATGTAGGTCTATCTATTACAATTAATGATTATTTAAAAAAGCAAATATTTAATAAAAAAAATAAATGAAAAATGTAATTGTTGTTACAGGGGGAGCTGGTTTTGTAGGATCTAACTTAATAGAATATTTATTATCAAAAGAAAAGAAAATTAAGATATTTAGTTTAGACGATTATTCGTCAGGTTCAAAAAAGAACCACATTAAAAATTTAAGATTAAGATATATTAATGGAAATACTAAAAATATTTCAAAGATATTAAAAAAATATAAAAATAAAATACATACAATTTTTCACTTTGGAGAATTTTCAAGAATTTATCAAAGTTTCGTTCAAATGGATGAATGTATAAACTCTAACACAATAGGATCTAATGAGGTTTTTACTTTTTGTTTAAAAAATAAGATAAGACTTGTTTACTCAGCAACTTCTGCGACAATAGGAAATAGAGGTAATGATAAAAATTTATCTCCATATTCTTTTACAAAAGCAAAAAATTTAGAACTTTTAGAAAACTTAAAAAGATGGTTTAATTTCAAGTATGAAATAATTTATTTTTACAATGTATATGGTCCAAAACAAATTAAAACAGGTAAGATGGCAACAGTTATTGGAATTTTTGAAAATCAATATTTAAAAAAAAAGCCACTTACTGTTGTTAAACCTGGAACACAGTCAAGAAGATTTACACATATCACTGATACTGTAAAAATCTGTTATAATGCATGGAAAAGAAATAAGAATATACACTATAGTATTTCACATAAAAAAAGTTATACGATTTTAGAGGTTGCAAAAATGTTTAATTCTAAAATTAAAATGTTAGCACCAAGAAGAGGGGAAAGGTTTGCCTCTGCTTTAACAAGTATGAATTTAACTAATAAAGTATATAGATTTTTTGGTAAAACTGATCTCAAGGATTATATCAAAGAGAAAATTAGGCGTTAATTAGACCAAAATATATTGTTTACATTAATTATTATTAAGTTATAAGGGCTTGCCGGTGATTTTTGCGAAGAGGTTATACCCGATCCCATTCCGAACTCGGAAGTCAAGCTTTTCTGCGCCGATGGTACTTTGTCTTAAGACATGGAAGAGTAGGACGTTGCCGGCTTTTAATTTATGAAAATAAAAAGTTCATTAAAATCTGTCAAAAAAAGAGATTTAAATTCTAAACTCGTGAGAAGAAGAGGAAGAGTTTATATAATAAACAAAACAAACCCCAAATTTAAAGCAAGACAAAAATAAATTTTATGGATAACGAAAACCATAAAAATACTTGGAATAA